>CZCA01000195.1_pt1 | contig 123458 bp, 76 predicted proteins | sample 591981 | NCBI WGS metagenome assembly CZCA01 (sample SAMEA3556810, study PRJEB10932) | anaerobic digester metagenome | reverse complement strand
AGAAGTGTTTGAAGGAGCTTTCCCTTGGAAAACTTAGGTCAGTATCTCAAGAAACAGCGTGAAGCTCAAGGCCTTGATTACTTCATGGTCTACACGGATATACGCCTCAAAGAAGAGCAGGTGAAGCTGATCGAGGACAACCGCTTCTTCGAGCTGGGGCCGCACGGGATGGTGAGATCCATAGTCTACAACTACGCCCGCTATCTGGGTGCAGACCTGGCTGCCGTGAGGAAGGAGCTGGACGTCCTGATCCCGGAGGTGAGCCACAAACTGCAGCTGCCGCAGGAAGAGAAGAAGGATAAGAAGATACTGCTTTCCACAAATCTCCTGTGGGGCTTGGGGATAGCGGTGTTTGTGATCATCCTGGGCCTGATCGTCTATCATGCCTATATCAACGGCTGGCTCACACCTCCGCCCATACTGAAGTCGGGCAGCGACAGCCTCAAAACCGAGACCGTGGTGCCCGAAGAGGAAATCCCGCTACCGGATAGCAGCAGGCTCAAGATGCTGGAGCTCACCAAGGAATTGAACAAGGAAACCAAGCCCGGGGACAAGGACAAGAGCGACAGAAGCTCAAAGCCCAGAAAGACGGATAATACAGACTATATCAAGAACTTTATGCAAGATAGCCCCGTGAATCGGGAATAGACGCTGCGGGCCTCGGCCTGCGATAAAACAAGGAGACGAGAATGACACAGAAGGTACAATCCTGCGTGTTTTGCAATATAGAGCCAGAGAAATACATCGTGGAAGATGAGCATTTCTATGCCATACCGGATCATAAACCGCGCTGCAAGGGACACACGCTGATCATCAGCAAGCGTCACAGGGAAAACTACTTTGAGCTGGACGCTGAAGATGCGGCCCGGATGCAGGAGATCGTGCTGAAAGTGAAGAAGCACCTGGATGAGAAATACCGGCCCAAAGGCTATAGACTGCTGATGAATTGCGGCGGTGCAGCCGGACAGATAGTGTTTCACTTCCACCTGCACGTTTTGCCCTATTATTGAAGGCGGAGTGATCCCCCCGGGGGGGCTGTCTCAGTGCAGCCGCTTCGCCGCTTAAGACAGGCTTTGCAGGCTTAGTAAGCCAGCATCAACAAGGCTTCGATATCCGCTCTTTCCAGCTTGCTGAAGCCGCCCAGAGTGCCGGATGAGGTGATGATTTCCAGAAGCGTGGGCAGGTCTTCAGATTGGAGGCCCAGTTCCCTCAGAGAGGTGGGTGCGCCCCAGGCGCTGATCTTCTCCCTGAACTTGTGTAGGGCGAGGCTGACGTTATCTTCGCCCCAAACGTCTTTGGCCCAGCCGGAGAAGCGTCCGGGCATCTTCTGGTTCATATATTCAATCCAGGCGGGGAAGATGACGCCCAAGCCTTCACCGTGGGCGATCTGAGGTTTGAGTGCGGAAAAGGCGTGCTCGATGGTGTGGCAAGCCCAGTCGCCTCCCTGATGTCCAACGCCGCTGATGCCGTTGAGCGCCAAAGTGGCACACCAGGCGAGATTGGCGCGGGCCACCATATCGGCAGCATCCTCCTGCAGCCTGTCAGTCATGTCCATGATGGTCTTGAGCAGGGCGGTGTTGATGGCGTTGGTGGCGATGGCGTCTTCCTCGGCAAAGTAATACTCCAGGATGTGCGCCGTGGCGTCCAGGGCGCCGCTAACGGTTTGCCGGAAGGGTAAACTGGCCTGCACGGTGGGGTCTATGATGGTGAAAACGGGGTACAGCAGCGGCGAGCCAAAGCCGAGTTTGGACATGGTTTCGCTGTTGGTGATCACGGCATTGCCGTTCATCTCGCTGCCCGTGGCTGAAAGCGTGAGCACGGTGTAGATGGGAAGCGCCTTGGTGATGCCTTCCTCGCCGGTGACAGCCTTCCAGATATCGTCCAGGTAAAAGCCGGCGGCTATCGCTTTGCCGCTGTCGATCACGCTGCCGCCACCTACGGCCAAGACGGAATCTACCTGTTCCTTGCGGGCCAGGGCGATGATCTCTCTCACCTTTTCCAGGGTGGGATTGGGCTGCACGCCCCAAGCTTCTACCCAGGCGATGCCGGCGTCCTTGAGGCTGGAAACCACCTGGTCGTAAGTGCCGTTTTTGCGGATGGAGCCTCCGCCCGCAACCATGAGCACTTTCCCGGCACCACGCTTTTGCAGCTGCGTGCCTAAAACACTGATCATGCCACTACCGAAAAATACCCGGGTGGGGTTGTGAAATACAAATTCCATGGGTCTACTCCTAAAACTATTTGGCAGCCAAAGCCAAGCTCGGGCTGTGACTTAGATTGTTTGCAAAAAAGGCCTTCAAACGACACGGGCCTTATGTAAGAAAATATAAGCTGCCAGAGCAGGGAGACAAGAGGAAATTGCCGCTGCGGCGCCGGTAGCGAATGCAAAGAGTGTGAGGGAAAGCGGCAGCAAAGGCGTATATAGGGTAGGACGGCCTTTATGGCAGATATAAAAAAACGTGGAGTTCGCCGGAGAGGCGACTCCACGCTTCGGAGGGCATTCTATGTAGGGTCTGTATGATCTTCACCTTATAAAACAGGGTTCTGATGTCAAGACTAATTTTTAGTTTTCTTGATTTAGCTTGTGGAAATAAATCCACTTTTCGTGAATCTGATTCGCTATCTGCTTGATTCTATAGACGCTTATGAATTGTTAAATTAGGCGGATAAAATGAACCGGATTCCTTAAAATCACCCTGTTTTGTCTCCGAGGCTGTGGAAAAAGTGCTTCAGCTTTCCGTCCCTTTTCAAAAGTGTGCACGAAAATCAGCTATCCTGCTGTTGGATAAGGCGTTAACCTGTCTTATACACTTTGGTATTGACAAAATAGCGCCCTCTCCTCAGGCTTGCCTCGTGTATTACATCGTTCACTTTCCTCTCAATTTGGCTAAGGAATTTAGCTATCGCAGCCGGCAGCGTTTGGAGCCCGGTTGCCGCGTTCTGGTGAGCTTAAATGGCAAGGATACCATCGGCATCACCGGCGAGGAGGTGTCCAATCCGCCCCAGGGCATCCGCTACCGTGACATCCTGGAAGTGCTTGACAGCGAGCCTGTTATCACTCCGGAATTGATGGAATTGGCGGCTTGGATGTCCGGCTATTACCTCTGCAGTATGGGGATTTGTCTGTTCAGTATGCTGCCGGGGAGCTTGATCCCGGATCCCCGTGCGCTGATCAGGAAGCGTGAGGGCGCCGAGGTAAGCGATCCCGAGCTGGCAGAGCTGCTCCAGGACGGCCTCTGGCATCAGCTTTCGCAGTTGAAGGAGGATTTGCCAAACCGCCCTTTCTACAAGCTGATAGAGCTGGCGGAGGAGGCGGATGAGATAGACGTGGAGCGCAGCGTGGGCGCCAAGGACAAGCCCAGATATGCAAACTTCGTGAGCCTGCTTGCGGATGCAGATGCCGGACTCAAGCTTACCGAGCGGCAGAGCGAGGCGCTGGAGGTGCTCAAGGCATCGGGCGGCAGGATGCCGATGTCGGAGCTGGCGCAGCACTTCTCATATTCCGTGATCAAGGCCCTGGCAGCCAAGGAGATAGCCAAGATAGAGCCCTGCCGGATAGACGCTGTGCCTCATTATGAGCCTGCTGCTTATGCACCGCGTGACATCACGCTGAATGAAGAGCAGCAGAGCGCTTTGGATGCTATCCTCAAGACGAAGGGCAGCTTCAACGTCAACCTGCTTTACGGCGTGACGGGCAGCGGCAAGACGGAAGTGTATCTCAAGGTGATGCAAGAGTATCTGCAGAAAGGCAAGAATATCCTCTTCCTGATCCCGGAGATAGCGCTCACGCCCCAGATGGTGGAGCGTTTTGAGGCGGAATTCGGCCCCATTTTGGCCATCAATCACAGCAAACTGGGTTCCAAGGAGCGCCTGCGTCAGTGGAAGCTGATCTTCGGTGGCGAAAAGCGCATCGTGGTGGGAGCGCGCAGTGCCGTCTTTGCTCCCCTGCCCAATCTGGGACTGGTGATCGTGGATGAAGAGCACGAGCAGAGCTACAAGCAGGAGAGTCAGCCCCGCTATCACGGGCGCGATATGGCGATTGTGAGGGCGCAGATCTCGGGTGCGCAGGTGATCATCGGTTCTGCCACGCCGGCGCTGGAATCCTGGCGCAATGCGCAGACTAATAAGTACGCTTTCCAAACGCTGAAAAACCGTCCCTTTGAGATCAGTATGCCGGAGGTGCAGTTGGTAGATTTGCGCACCGAGGGGCATGAGGAGCTCTTTTCGCAGACCTTGCTGGTGGCGATCGAGGAGACGCTGAGGCGCAAGGAGCAGGTGATCCTCTTTCAAAACAGACGCGGCTATTCCTCCTTCATCCAATGCCTTAAGTGCGGCCGGATCGTCAAATGCCCCCACTGCGAGATCAGTATGTACTACCACCGTGATATGGCGCAGCTGATGTGTCACTATTGCGGTTACACCATGCCCAATCCGCGTTCCTGTCCCTCCTGCGGTTCCTTCAGCTTCAGCTATGGAGCGCCCGGCACGCAGAAGCTGGAACAGATGATCAGGATACTCTTTCCCGAAGCGCGGCTGCTGCGGCTGGATTCGGACAGCACGCGGCGCAAAGATGCGCACAAGCAGATGTATCAGGGCATGAAAAGCAGGGAGATAGACATCCTTTTGGGCACGCAGATGATCTCTAAAGGCCTGGACTTCCCACACGTTACCTTGGTGGGAGTGGTGCTGGCCGATATCAGCCTCAATATCCCGGATTTCCGCTCCGCAGAACGCACCTTCCAGCAGCTCACGCAGGTTTCGGGACGCTCCGGCAGGGCAGAACTCCCCGGCAAAGTGATCATCCAAAGCTACAATCCCGATCACTATGCCATCTCCAAGGCTGCGCAGCAGGATTATCCCGCCTTTGCCGCCTTTGAAATGCAGTACCGGCAAGAGATGAACTACCCGCCTTTCTGCCGCCTGGCGAGGATACTTTTTACACACAAGGACGAAGCCACGCTCAGGGGAGCGATGCAGAGCCTGAGCGGTGTTTGCCGGCAATATCTATCAGGGATGGAGGGCTTGACGACACTCGGCCCCACGGTGGCGCCGCTACCCAAAATAGCAGGACAGCACCGCTATCACCTCATCTTCAAGGCGCAGAGTCACACTATCCTGCTAAACGCCATCGACACCATCAAGAAGCGCTTCAAACCAAAGTCTTCACTGCGCTGGCAGGTGGATGTGGATCCCGTTTCACTGATGTGACAGGTTTTGGAGTGGGCACGCTCGGACGCGCAGCCAAAGTCTCCAACCAACAAGCGCACTGTGAGCCACTTTGACCCAAGGCGTGATTTTTCACTTGCCAAAAGAAGCACTCCACAAATAATGGCCTAAAATGCTAAGGAGTAACACAATGTTTTCAGACAAAGACGACAAACTGACCCCCTGCCCCGATTGCGGAGAAGACTGCGATTGCGGACAAGATTTTGCCGATGACAATATCATCTCCCTGGATATGGAAGATGGTAGCCAGCAGGACTTCTATATGCTGGGAGTAATCGAGCATGAAGGCAAGCAATACATTGCTTTGGCGGAAGTTGGCTCAAACGAATATGACATCCTGCAGATGGAAGTGCAAGATGAGACCGTTGAGCTCAACGTGATCGAAGACGACGATCTCTTCGACGAAGTTGCCAACCTGTTTGAAGAACAGCTGTTTATGGGAGATACTGACGACGAGTAAGCCATTTTAGCAGTGTATTTCACAATTTCAAACTCATATTATCGGGTTTGCTGGGAAAGTAAGCCCGTTTTTCTTGGCTGTGATAAACAATGCAATTTGGGGCAAAGCAGCATTGGAAGCGGTTTTGCCCACATGAATACAAGGAATAAAAGATGAAAGTAGACCTAATTATACACAATTGCGCCCAAGTGGCCACCATGGCCAGCGGCGGCAAGCCCAAAACGGGCAAAGACATGAACGATGCGGGCATCATCAAAGACGCCGCCATCGCCGTTAAAGACGGTAAGATCGTGGCTATAGACAAGACGTCTGAAATTATGGCCAACCATGAAGGCGGATTGCTTGTAGATGCTGAAGGCGGCATCGTTACGCCCGGTTTTGTGGATCCCCACACCCACCCCGTATTTGTCCACACGCGTGAGGCCGAATTTGCCATGCGCTTAGCGGGAGCCACTTATGTGGAAATCTCCAAAGCGGGCGGCGGCATCAGCTCCACCATAGAAAGCACCAAGAATGCCGATGAGGAGCTGCTCTTCAACCTGGCCAAAAAGCGCATCAAGAAGATGATCGCCCTGGGCACCACCACCCTGGAGGCCAAGAGCGGCTATGGCCTCGATACCGCTTCCGAGCTCAAGCAGCTGCGCGTGATCCGGGCTCTGGACGAGGATTTGCCCATCGACATCGTGCCCACCTTCATGGGTGCGCACGAGTATCCCGTGGAGTATAAAAACGACCACGAAGCCTATATCGAGATTCTCACCCAAGACATGATCCCCAAGGTTGCCAAGCAAGGCATTGCCCGCTATTGCGATATCTTCACCGAGGCGCACGTCTTCAGCATAGACGAGAGCCGCCGCGTGCTGCAATGCGCACGTGAGCACGGTATGGAGCTGAAGATGCACGCCGATGAGATCGAGCCCATAGGCGGTGCGGAACTGGCTGCCGAACTGAAATGTACCTCTGCAGACCACCTGGGTGCCGCCAGTGAAGCGGGTCTCTTGGCCATGCGGGATGCGGGCGTAACTGCCGTCCTCTTGCCGGCCACCCTTTTCTCACTGCGCAGCAAGAGCTATGCCAAGGGCAGGTTTATGATAGATTCCGGGCTCATCGTAGCCATTGCCACGGATTACAATCCCGGCAGCTGCAATTGCGATTCCATGCCCATGGTAATGACCCTGGCCTGCCTCCAGATGGGCTTCACTCCCGTCGAAGCGCTCGCTGCTGCCACCATCAACGCCGCTCACAGCATCGGCATGGCAGAGAGCAAAGGTTCGCTGGAAGCCGGCAAAGACGCCGATCTCCTCATCTGGGATATGCCCAGCCTGGACTTTATCCCCTATCACTTCGGCTCTTCGCACATCTGCAAAGTGTTTGCCAAAGGCCGCCTGGTGCATCAGGCATAAACCCCTATGAGCAACAGCCCCAGCTCTTTATACACCATCCTCAGCACCCTGCACCGCAGCAGCGTGCACATCGTCTACCTGGTGAAAAGCAGGCAGACCAAAGAGCTGTTGGTCATCAAAACCATAGACCCCAGATGGCAGGCCGATCCTCTGCTCAAGCAGCGTTTGAGGGATGAAGCAGAGGTCAATTTCAAGCTCAAGCACCCGCGCATCCGCAAAGCGGTGAATATGTTTGAGGAAGACGCAAACCTTTATGTGGTCTATGAATACATAGAAGGTAAGCTGCTGAGCGAGTATTTGGATTGGGGCAAGCTCAGTTTTTCCGCCCAGCAGGTGATCAAGTGGCTGGATATGATCGTGGACGCCCTGGCGCACGCACATTCCCAGGGCATCTACCACGGGTTGCTCAACCCCGATAACATCATAGTGGACGAAGAAGGCGAACCCTGCCTCTACGGCTTCGGAAAGGCGCACCAGAGCTGGATGGATGAGGACCCCCACCAAAACGGTATGCATCCCATCCTCTTTTTGGCTCCCGAAGTCTACCGCGGTGGCAAGCCGGATGCCAGATCCGACGTCTATTCCCTGGCCACACTGGGCTATCTGATGCTCTGCGGCAGGCTGCCCTGGACCATCAACAAAGACCTGGGCGTGAAAAAACAAAAAGAAAGCAGCTTTGAAAAGCCGGTGATCAATCCCGAATTCCTGGGGATAAACGTGCCTGAATGGCTCTTCGGCATCATCAACAGATGCTTGAGCCTAAACCCGAAAGACCGCTACTCCTGCATGGAAGAGCTGAGGCAAGCCATTCTGCTGCAGGAAGTAAGGCCGCCTTTTGAGCGCCCGCAAAGGGAAATCCCGCCTCAGGAAGCTCCCGCCGTGGAAGCGCCGCCGCTGGTGGAGGAACCGCTCAAAATCGAGGTGGTTCCCGAGGTCGAGACCCCGCCTGTGGTGGAAATTTCAAAGGTGGAAGAGCCTGTCAAGATCGAGGAACCCGCAGCCGAGGAACCTCCCGTGGCGGAAATTCCAAAGGTGGAAGAGCCGGCGAAGATTGCTCCTCCGCCCCGGGTGGAGGTTCCTGAGCCCCAAAAGCCGGAAGCAGACATCCCCAAGCCGGATATTCCCAAGCTGGAAAACGTCCCACCGCCCAAGCCCAGCGCCATCACACCGCCTCCCAAGAAGGTGGTCTACACCGTGCCAAAATCAGAAGGCATAGACCCCCAAATCAAGCGCTGGGGCACCATCATGGCTGTGGCCACCCTCCTCATCGTGGTTTTTGCCGTGCTCAAATACACCGTATTCAAAGAGAAACCCGCTTTCGACGCCAAGGTAAGCAGCCAACAGGAAGACGACGATGATCTCACCCTGGATCCCGTGCCCAACCGCGCCATCAAGATGGTCTATGTGAAAGGCGATTCCACCTACATCGGCAGTATGGCTCCCGAAGCGGCATCCGACGAATTTCCGCCCCTAAAACTCAAGGTGCCCAGCTTCTGGATGTCGTCTTACGAGATCACAAACGAAGAGTGGGCCATGGTCTATCCTCAACACTTTTATAGCCTTAGCGAAAAACACCAGCCCGTCACCAACGTCAGCTTTTTGGAAGTTTTGGAGTATTGCAACGAAAAGAGCTATCTGGATAAACTGGAGCCCTGCTACGACTTCTTCAATGGCTATACCTGCGACTTCAATGCCAGCGGCTACCGCCTGCCCACCGAAGCGGAATGGGAATACGCCGCCAAAGAAGGCCAAAAGGAGCCACCCTACACCTACAGCGGCTCCGACGACCCCAGCCAGATAGGATGGTATCTGCAAAATAGCGACTCCGAACTGCACCCCGTGGGCAGGAAAAAGCCCAACGCCCTGGGACTCTACGACATGAGCGGCAACGCCTATGAATGGGTGTGGAACTGGTATGCGCCCTACACCAGCGCGGCAAATCCGCTCTATGGGCCCTCCACAGGCAGTGACAGAGTGATCCGCGGCGGTTCCTTCAGCCACGAACCCAACGAGATGCGGGTGACGAAGCGCAGCCACGTAAAGCAGTTTACCAAGAGCCCATATCTGGGCTTCAGGGTGGTGAAGAAAGGGAAATGATGTAAGGGCGCTCGCCGTGGCGGCTACGCCGCAGTTGTCAGTTGCCAGCTGTTAGTTATTGGTGCTGCGCAAGTGATTGGAATACGGTTAGTTGTGGTGGGGATGGGGCGAGCGCAGCTCGCCTGGTAGCCGGAGCTCGCTGTAGCGCCGCAATCAAGCGCAGCTTGATACTTAAAGTGGCGAAGCCGCTTGTAAACACACTCCTGAAGCTCGCGAAGCGACTCAAAACAGCGGCGGTTCGGCGACCGCTCGTACAAGCTTGCGAAGCGGCTCATAACATCGGCGCTTTAGCAAGCGCCCGTACCAGCGCCCGTACCAGCGCCCGTACTAAAAAACCCGCACATCCGGGGATGGATATGCGGGCTTTTCTTATGTAAGGAGAGAGTGTGTTATAATCCCACCAAGATCATGGTTCTGCAACAGCGGTAACCTTAAAGAAGCGTTTAGCTGCCGTCAGAGGCAGGGTATAGCTATTGGTATTGACCGTTGCTATGGGATCGGGGCCAAAGTTGTAGGGGTCTTCTGAGGCATAGACCTTATAGCTGCTGGCTTCGGGAATTTGTTCCCAGGTCAATACGGCATTTGCACCGGAGATGGTCACTTCCACCACGGGTCCGGGGAGTCCTTCCGGTACGATGGGTGGGCCATAGAAATCATCGAAGGACAGAGACACCCAGCCTTCGGAAACTGTATAAACGCCTATATAAATGTTCTGACCGATGTAATCCGACAGATCATAGGTATGACGCATATAGTTTCCTGGACTACCGGTCTGCACATTTGTAGCCAGGGTGTGAGTAAAGGAGGCGACGTCAGGGCTTGTGGTAGAAAGCACGACGTTGAATCTGGAGTCCCCACCTCCACTGTGAAAGACACCGCTGAATGCGTAGAAACCAAAGATATGGTTTTCAACACTTGGGGCGAGTCTGGGGGTGATCAGCCAAGCATCACGAATTTCATCCCAAGGATCAAGAATGACATTAGCGTAAGCCTCACCTGTGCGTGGAGAATCGGTCAACCTGTCCCAGCGCCACGAGTTTATGTCTTCATGAGCGACTCTCCAACCGGGAGGTGGGAATTCTTCATCTTCAAAGCTCTCAATGAATGCAAATTCACCCACTGCAGTTCCATTCAGGGCCACATCATAGTTGGCTCCGCCGTAAACCATGCGCAAGATGGCGCTGTGTTCGCCTATTGCAGTAGGATTGTAGCGTACCGGGATGATGCCGCTTTGATCTGCAGCGAGTGCAAATGGCAGGTTGACAGGATCAAACTCAAACATCGTCGCATCAGGTCCTATGATGCTGACGTTTGCCACAGTCAGGTTCAGAATGCCTCTACCGTCATTAGCCACGGTCACATCCTGATATGCCGTGATGTTATTTTCACGAATAGGGCCAAAGTCCAAGGTGGTGGGAGTGTAAGTGAAGACAGGTGTGGTGGGTATCTCTTCGAGGAGGAAATCATCTATGCCCAAACCATAGGCAAGGGCTTGAGAGTGGTATTGATAGAAGGCAAGATAGATGGTCTGTCCGGAATATGCATCCAAGTTGAGCTTGTGCTCTGTCCAATTTTCATTGGTGCAGAAGATGTCGGCCAATTCGACAGTGAAGGAAGCGATATCCGGTGTAGTGGTAGAGACCAGGATTTTGTAGGAGCTGGGCATGTCGGAATATGCTACTCTATCCCACCATTTTGCTCTCACATCTACGCCGCCAAGGTTGATGGGTGGTGTGATCAGCCAGTCATTGGTGTTTCCCGCTCCGTAGGCAGCATAAGGAGCCGAGTGAGTGGGTGCAATGAAGGAGTTTGATTGGCACCAAGTATAACTGTCGTTATTGGCATTGATCACCGTCCAGTACAGGGGTGCCGCCGGAGACCCGCTCCAGGTTTCGTCAAAGTTTTGCAGGTGGGGGAAGTTGCTGATTCTGTTATCATAACATTCACCGCTCACAGTTAGCGCCGTGGCGCCTTGTGAGTGGGTGATATTGAAGGTAGCCGCATGGTTACCGGCAGCCGTGGGGGTATATTGGATGGTGAAAGGAAAAGCTTGTCCCGTAGCTAAAGTTACAGGGAAAGTGGGAGCATCCGTGATGGCGAAAAAGCCAGGAAGCATGGTGTTGATACCTGTGACGGTTAGAACTCCACTTCCAGCATTGGAAAAGGTGAAAGTTTTGCTGCTGGTGGTATTGACCTCAAGGAGCCCATAATCCCATTCTGTGGGGTAGAGCATGGGATCAGGGTATTCAGGAAATGCTGAGATTACCATAGCCAAGTTTGGCAGAGAAGTATTTGTGGTTCCGTTGCCTGAGGGCTCGCTATTATTCTGAGTCCAAAATTGATGTGAACTTGCAATAGTAGTAGTGTAACGGAAATAAGGACTGTCCAAGATTCCGGACCCTTCACCACCATAGTTGGATTCCACGCCTATGAGCAGGTTGCCACCGGTATAAATAAAGGGTGCATCCAGCTTGATATTGTGCCATCCGGCGCTGCTGAAGGTGTGGCTTCCCTCATCCACCAAAGTTGCACCGGAGATGAAATCAGCCCAGGTCATGGGAGTAAGTTGTATGTCGGTGGTGGGCTTGATGTAGATCTTGTAAGGGATAGGGGCAGCGCTGCTGTATCCGACTCTCCAGCCCAAGCTGTTGATCACTCCCGACTGTCCGATTTGGGCGGCGGTGTAAAGTCCCAGGGAGCGTCCGTAGCCGTAAGCAGCATGAAATGGATATTGCTGGTCACGAATTCCGTCGCCGATGATAACCGGATCGACAAATTCAAAGGTCCAAACCTCGGATGGGGCAGAGTCACCGATATTATTGCGGGCTACCACATACCAACTGTGTGTGCCCAGGCTCAGGTCGGCGGGAAGGATATAATAGGTTGTCGTTTGGTTGTAACTCACCAGGTTCCCATCAAGATAGACATCAAAACCGGTGACATCTGTACTTCCATGGGGTACAATCCATCTCAAATAATTACCTTCAAATGCGTAGCCACCATTTTGGGGTGTAATGAGCTGAGGTGCCTTGGGTACTGCGTCGTTGGGGAAGACAAGCCGTATGTCGTTACGATTAGTCAACGTGTATGCCACAGGAGGATTGTTGGGATCAGGATTTGTACTAATGCCACTGAACAGTATACTGGTATATGATCCGCTGTTGGCTCCTCCCCAGCGTATAGTTGAAGTACCATAGGTGTTCTCATCAACGGCGATGATCAGATTGTCGACGTTGTTGTAAACAAAGGGGGTTTCCAGCGTGATCTCCATCCAGCCACCACCGGCGGGTACCAGGGTAGAGACGTCTCCGGCAAAGACCTGAGTCAGATTTGCAACGGGCTCCCAATCTGCACCGCTGCTAAACTCCGTTTTGGTCGTGTGTCCCATGTAGACAACCCAATCTTTACCGGCGGAGATATTGCCGGAAACGTAATAGAAACAGATTTTGGTAAAGGTTCCGGCAAAGTTGATCTCGGCTTGGGTGTAGATTTGCTGACTGTAATTATAGTTGCTATTTCCATTAATTGGAAGTTGGCTGATGGCTTGAGTTGCATTGCCTATCTGTATAGTGCCCGCAAAGCCTAAGCTGACAACGCTCAGCATCAGAGCAGGCAAGATAAGTAATAGATATCTTTTCATTGTATCTATCTCCATTAGTTTTAGTTTTTAGGTTTTGAAAGGTTGCATGACTCACACCAAGATCATGGTTCCGCCACAGCGGTAACCTTAAAGAAGCGTTTAGCTGCCGTCAGAGGCAGGGTATAGCTATTGGTATTGACCGTTGCTATGGGATCAGGGCCAAAGTCATAGGGGTCTTCTGAGGCATAGACCTTATAGCTGCTGGCTTCGGGAATTTGTTCCCAGGTCAATACGGCATTTGCACCGGAGATGGTCACTTCCACCACGGGTGGAGGGGGAGGCGGTGTAACAAACCCAATCTGGATCTTGTTAATTCTGTCTGCTCTTCCGGACGCCGCAGGGGGGCTGCAGGGGTCGGGATTGATGGTGTAGCTATAGTACTGGATGCCCCTATTGACTCCATAGCCGTTGTATAAAGACCCCCAGTTCACAACTGATTTACCACAGAGAGTAGACTCATGAATCGCAATGAGCAGATTCCCGCTATTGTTGTAGAAGAAGGGAGTTTGCAGAGGTATCTCCATCCAGCTATCGGGCTCAGGCAGCAGCAGCGATACATCACCATCAAATACCAGTGTCAGGTTTGCCATATCTTCCCAGTCTGCGTTGTTGCCAAATACCGTTTTTGAGGTGTGTCCCATATAGATTGTCCATTTTTTGCCATTGGCAATATCACCGGACACGTAATAGAGGCGGATCTTGGTGATCAGGGCAGAATGGTCAATCTGTGCCTGGGTGTAGATCTGCTGGCTGTAATTGTAGTCGTAGCTTCCATTAAATGGCAAATAGGAGGTTGTGGCGGTTTCCTCACCCACTTGCACGGTGGCTGCCTGCACCGAATCCAGGGTGCGGAAAGACCACACTTCGCTGGGAGCTGAGCTGTATCTTTCGTTTTTGGCCACCACTTTCCAATAGTAGATTGTATTGGGTTGCAGGGTGGGCAGATAGAAGGTAGAGCTCAGATTGCCGGCGATCAAAGGCGGATTGGCGGTTGTGCCCAGATACAGGTCGTAGTTTGTGGATCCGGAAACATCCGCGACAGGTGCCCAATAGAGCCTGTCTCCCTCCACGTAGTAACCACCGTTTGCAGGGCTCCACAAGCTGGGTGCAGGGGGAACCAGGTTGTTTGAGAAAACAAGCTGGATGCGGTTAATGTTGGTTGTTCTGCTGGTCGCCGTAGGAGGGTTGTTGGGGTCGGGATTGGTGGTGTAGCTATAGTACTGAATGCCTCTATCCACTCCATAGCCGTTGGAGAAACATCCCCAGTTCGTAGCTGATTTACCGAGGGCGTACTCATGAATCGCAACCAGCAGATTCTCGCTGTTGTTGTAGAAGAAGGGAGTGTCCAGAGGTATCTCCATCCAGTTGTTTTGCTCAGGCAGCAGCGAGGATATATCACCTACAAATACCTGTGTCAGATTTGCCACATCTTCCCAGTCTGTGTTGCCGTCAAACACCTTTTTGCTGGTGTGTCCCAGCCAGATAGTCCAGTTTTTGCCATAGCCAATGTCACCGGAGGCATAATAGAAACGGAGCTTGGTGATCTGGCCGGAATTTCTGATCTGTGCATGGGTGTAGATCTGCTGACTGTAATTGTAGTCATAGCTTCCGTAATACGGTAAATAGGAGGTAGCAGCAGTTCCATCACCTATCTGTGCTGTGACTGCGTGGCTTGAATCCAGAGAGCGGAAAGACCACACTTCGCTGGCGGGTGAGCTGCCGGTGCCGTTTTTGGCTACCACTTTCCAATAGTAAGTGGTGTTTGGCAGCAGGGTGGGCAGATAGGAGGTTTGGGTGATATTGCTGGCATACAAAGGCGGATTGGCGGTTGTGCCCAGATACAGGTCGTAGTTTGTGGGTGCTGAAACGCTCGCGGTGGGCCTCCAATAGAGCCTGTCTCCCGCAACCAAATTACCGTTGTTGACGGGACTCCACAAGCTGGGAGCAGGCGGAGCCTGGGTGCTGGAGAACACAAGCTGGATGCGGTTAATGTTGGTTGTTCTGCTGGACGCCGTAGGAGGGTTGTTGGGGTCGGGATTGGTGGTGTAGCTATAGTACTGAATGCCTCTATCCACTCCATGGCCGTTGGAGAAAGATCCCCAGTTCATCGCCGACGTACCGAGTGCGTACTCATGAATCGCAACCAGCAGATTATCGCTGTTGTTGTAGAAAAAGGGAGTGTCCAGAGGTATTTCCATCCAGTTACCGGGTTCGGGCAGCAGCGAGGATACATCACCGGCAAATACCTGAGTCAGGTTTGCCATATCTTCCCAGTCTGTGTCGTCGTCAAACACATTTTTCCCGGTGTGTCCCAGCCAGATAGTCCAATTTTTGCCATAGCCAATATCACCGGCAGACGCATAGTAGAAGCGGAGCTTGGTGATTTGGCCAAAACGCATAATCTGCGCATGGGTGTAGATCTGCTGACTGTAATTGTAGTCATAGCTTCCGTTATACGGTAAATAGGAGGTAGTAGTAGTTCCGCCACCTATCTGTACGGTTTCCTCTGGGACCGGGGCAAGATAGCGGAATGACCTCACTTCGCTGGCAGGTGAGCTGCCGGTGCCGTTTTTGGCAACCACTTTCCAATAGTAGGTTGTGTTTGGTTGCAGGGTAGGCTGATAAGAGGTTGTGGTGAGATTGCCGGCAAACAAGGGCGGATTGGCGGTTGTGCCCAGATACAGATCGTAGTTGGTGGGTGCTGAAACACTCACAGTGGGCTTCCAATAGAGCCTGTCTCCGGCAGCTAAAACACCATTGTTGAAAGGGTTCCACAGGGTGGGCGCAGATGGGGTCTGCGTGCTGGAAAACACAAGCTGGATGCGGTTAATGTTGGTTGTTCTGCTGGACGCCGTAGGAGGGTTGTTGGGGTCAGGATTGATAGTGTAGCTATAGTACTGAATGCCTCTATCCACTCCATAGCCGTTGGAGAAAGACCCCCAGTTCATCGGCGACTTACCGAGGGCGTACTCATGAATCGCTACGAGCAGGTTCTCATTTGTGTTGTTGTAGAAATAGGGAATATCCAGAGGTATCTCCATCCAGTTACCGGGCGCGGGCAGCAGCGAGGATACATCACCGGCAAACACCTGCGTCAGGTTTTCCATATCTTCCCAGTCTGTATTGCTGGTAAAGATATTCTTGGTGGTGTGTCCCAGGTAGATAGTCAAATTCTTATTGTAGCCAATATCACCGGCAGACACATAATAGAAGCGAAGCTTGGTGATTTGCCCAAAACGCTTGATCTGCGCATGGGTGTAGATCTGCTGACTGTAATTGTAGTCATAGCCTCCATTAAACGGCATATAGTAGGTAGTAGTGGTTCCTTCACCCACCTGCCCGCTTTCCTCTGGGACCGGGCCAAGATAGCGGAATGACCTCAATTCGCTGGGGGGCGAGTTGCCGATTTCGTTTTTGGCTACCACCCTCCAATAGTAAGTTCTGTTGGGTTGCAGGGTGGGCTGATAAGTGGGTGTGGTCAGATTGCTGACGAACAAAGGCGGATTGGCAGTTGTGCCCAGATACAGGTCGTAGGCTCTGGTTTCGGCTACGCTCGCAGTGGGCTTCCAGAGGAGACTTTCTCCGGCAACCAAGTTGCAATTGTCGATAGGACTCCACAAGCTGGGCGCAGGGGGAGCCTGGGTGCTGGAGAACACGAGCTGGATACGGCAATTAGTGGTTGTTCTTCCGGACGCCTCAGGAGGGCTGTTGGGGTCGGGATTTTCGGTGTAGCTATAGTACTGAATTCCCCTATTGACTCCATGGCCGTTGGAGAAAGATCCCCAGTTCATAACTGCTCTGTCCGGGGTATACTCATGCACCGCTACGAGCAGGTTCTCATTTGTGCTGTTGTAGAAAAAGGGAGTATCCAGGGTGATCTCCATCCAGTTGTTGGGCGCGGGCAGCAGGGAGGATACATCACCGGCAAATACCTGAGTCAGGTTTGCTAAAGGTTCCCAGTCTGTGTTGCTGGCAAAAACATTTTTGGTGGTGTGTCCCATGTAGATGGTCCAGTCTTTGTTGTTGGCAATACTGCCAGACGAATAAAAGAAACGGATTTTGGAGATCGGTCCAAAGTGGCCAATCTGCGCATGGGTGTAGATCTGCTGACTGTAATTGTAGTCATAACCTCCATTAAACGGCATATAGGAGGTAGTCCCTGTTCCCTCACCCACTTGCACGACGGTTGCATGGCTCAGGCTGAAGATGCTCAGCATCAGAGCCGGCAGCAGGACGAATAATAAACGTTTTTTCATGATGTCTATCTCCTTAAAGTGATAGTACTTATTTGGTTGAAGGTTTGGTGGCCTCCGCCCATGCTAAGATTTCAAGGGGATGCTTCTATGGGCAAAGTCCTGTTTGGTTTCGACGTTTGAGGGGTAAATTCCTTGCGTGCAGGAAATCCGGCTCCGGCTGATGAACACACCGATACTCTTATAATGTGCGACGATTATCTGGGAAGCGAGTGTATTCATCCTGGCAAAGCCTTGATCCTCTCGCGAGGGGTGAGGATAATGAGGTTGTGGATCTGTAATGCAGCAGCAGTGCAAACAGGAGAGTAAAGCTTCGCCAAAGAGGTGGGAAACCCTACTCTTAAACATCGCCGGCAGGCCTATTGTCCTAAAATACATGGTGTCTACCTGTGCTGCAAGAATACCTTGTTACGGTGAAAACGGTGCTACTGTGCATCCGCAAGGGCTGAGCATGATCAAAAACAGCTCCGGGTGATATGTTAATAGACATAAGATATTTGTCAAGACAAATGTTTGAGCAATAGGAATATAAAGGAAAGCTGTGCTTGGGTATGGCGCTTGTACGGGCGCAGCAGCCCTTTTTGAAAAATTTGACTTCCGCCCTTGGTTTCTGCAAACAAATCCGCCCTCTAAAATGTCGATTTCATGCGGCCTCCCTTAGGCCCTCCTATGGGTCTCCTTTGGGATCCACAAGTAACCCAAAGAAAACCCGAGAGTTACGCAAGTGAGAGGCAAGGAAATCCCAAGGTGGGGAAAGCCGGGGCAAAAGTCAAAGGTTGAGGCGAGTGTTGGTTTTCCGCAAGTAATTTTTCCACGGATGAACACGAATGGGGCGACTTCGTCGCAGTTGTCAGTTGCCAGTTGTTAGTTGTGAGCGGCTGCGCAAGTGATTGGGATACGGATAGTTGCGGTGGGGATGCGCATGGTTTTGGGGCTGTTTTCCCACGAATTACACGAACGGGGCGACTTCGTCGCAGTTGTCAGTTGCCAGTTGTTAGTTGTTAGTGCTGCGCAAGTGATTGGGATACGGATAGTTGCGGTGGGGATGCGCATGGTTTTGGGGCTGTTTTCCCACGAATTACACGAATTAACACGAATTATAGGGCCAGCTACCGCTGGCTTGTTTTTCCACGGATGAACACGGATTTACACGGATGATGCTTCATGGCTAAACCACAATTGTATGTATCCCAATCACTTGCGCAGCCGCTCACAACTCACAACTCACTACTCACAACTGCGGCGTAGCCGCCACGGCGACCGCCCGCACAAGCGCTTGTAAAGCGAATTATAATTATGTTAATATAAACTAATAATCTTTCTTGACAAAAAACTCACCATCTATTATTTGGGCTATATATGTGAAAAGCCTCAATATATGGAATGGCATACTGGGTCTTGTGGCACGTTTACCGGGCGAAGGTGCTGTGAAATCCGTATTCAGTCTACATATTGAATAAAACAAAACACAAAGGAGAATTCACTATGAAGAAAGCACTTCTCTTCGCCATGCTATTGGCTGTCCTCGCCTTGGGTACGCTGTCTGCCCAAATTCGAGAGATTTATTCACAACCCTATCCGGCTGATGCGGATGGTATGCCCTCTACTGACCAGGCGTATACCAGCACGCTTGCCACTGCCCATAACGTCGATTACAGGTATGCTGACAACTTCAGCGGCTTGACCGAGCCCATCACCAAGATCACCGTCTATGGTGTTTCCTCTCTCTGGAACGATGACTGGTTTGCCGCTGATCCCGCTGCCACGGAACCCTTCCATGTAAGGTTTTACAATTACACCGGCACGTGGACTCAACCTCCCCAACCACTGATCGCAGAGGTTGCCGGCATCTACACCGTAAACCTTTACGACAGCTATGAGGATGGCTGGAACGGCGGCGAATTGGATGTTCTGTTGAATGGAGTCGTTGTTTTGCAGGGCATTACGCTTGCCAGTGGCGCCGGTCCTGAAGCTTACACCTTCACCGCCAACGCTGGCGACGAAATTACCACCACTTTCACAGCCGGCGATTATGCTTATGAGAACTCGTATGAGATCCTCGATCCCAACAATGTCGTCATCGCCACAGACGGTGAAGGCAACAGTGTACCCACCGGTATTTTCGTTAACGTTACCCAACCGCTGATCGCTCCTGAAACCGGTACCTACACCGTGAACCTTTACGATGCTTATGATGATGGTTGGGATACAAGCAAACTGAATGTGTATGTGAATGGAATCGTTGTATTGGAAGACATCACGCTTGCCACGGGTGGAGGTCCCGAAGCTTACACCTTCACCGCCAATGCCGGCGACGAAATCACCACACTTTTCATAGCCGGCTATTTTCCTTATGAGAACAGATATGAAATTCTTGATCCCAACAATGTTGTCATCGCCACGGACGGTCCCGACCCTGAAGGCATTGGCTTCGTTCCCACTCTTGAGGTCGACGAGCCTGATTGGAACAATCCCGTGCACGAGTATCTCGCCCTGGATGTTGCCACAACCTACATTGGCCCTACTAACTTGATCGGGGACCCTGGATTCTACCAGTATGACATCATTCTTCCTGAAGCCGTGAACATGGCCGAAGGCTGGGTCTCTGTCCAGGCATCCACCGATGACGGAGCAACAACGTGGTTCTTGTGGTCGGTATGCGATGCTGCCTACGGAGATGGCTCTTCCTGGCAGTATGCGGCGGCAAAATCACGCGACACCTCCAACACCGCCTATGTTGCCAATGGTAATGTCCGTGACCACAAAACAAGAGATGTGGCTTTTACCCTCTACACAGATGAAGGCATCACAAATGACATCATAGTCCCCGGTCCGGAATCCACTCTGGGTGGCACCCTGCCCGATGAACTGCAAGGTACTGATGCGATCATCTACACGGTCGAGTCTACCGGAGTGCGCAACGTGACAGTGCTTAAGCCTGCGGAATTTACAGGTGAATGGTATTGCTGGCTCCAGGATATTGTCGGTCTGCGCGCCGCTGCCAACCCCATCCCTGCAGACACCGAAAGCTGGACTTTCTATGAAGTTCTCTTCGAGGCCAAGGCTCCCGTTACGGTTGTGATCGACGAGCGCGATCTTAACACCGTGCCCGTGGAACTGAGCAGCTTCACCGCTACCATTACCGCACAAAACTACGTCAAGCTTGCCTGGACATCCCAGAGCGAAAGCAATATCATGGGTTACAACCTCTATCGTAACGAAAGCCTGGATTTGAGCGCTGCGATCAAGATCACCGATCTGATAGCAGGAACCAACACTTCAGAAGCCCACACCTACACCTATCTGGACCGGGAATTGGAGCAGACGGGAACCTACTACTACTGGCTGCAAGTCAGTGATTTGGATGGCAGTTCCATCTACCATGGCCCCATTAATGTGGTCTTTTCCCAAGGTGAAGAAGGCGGCACGCCTGATATTCCTTTCGTCACCAAGCTGGAAAATGCCTATCCCAACCCCTTCAACCCCAACACCAATATCCGTTATCAGTTGGAGAAGCCCGGCGATGTGAAGATCGACATCTACAACGCCCGCGGCCAGTTAGTGCGCAGCTTCAGCCAAAGCCATGCTGCCGCCGGGTATTATCAGATCAACTGGGATGGACGCGACAGCTCCGGCAAAGCCGTCTCTTCCGGTGTGTATCAATATAAGATGACCAGCGGTAAGTATCACTCCACCAAGAAGATGGTACTGAAGAAGTAGTTGTGAGTTGTGAGTCCAAGAGTTGTGAGTCGCTGACGCAAGTGGTAATGATGCAAATGCTTGTGGCAGTGATACTGACGACTCTATAGCTCTCGACTTGCCAACGAATAAACACGAATTAAAGGCCGGCAAACGCTGGCCTTTTTTGGTACGGGCGCGTGGCGTGGCGGCTACGCTTGTACGGGCGCTTGCCAAAGCGCCGATGTAGGGTCGGTCGCCGGACCGACCATGTATGGTCGCTTGCCCTTAGCGACCAAGAAGGTAGCCGGAGCTTGCTAAAGCGCCGCAAATGTACGGGCGCTCACCCCATCTCCATCACAACTAACCGTATCCCAATCACTTGCGCAGTACTAACAACTAACAACTGGCAACTGACAACTGCGGCGTAGCCGCCACGGCAAACGCCCTTACAAAAAGCCTCGGGAGAGCTCCCGGGGCTTTTTGGTTTCTGCACTTTCCTGCCATGCCGGTATTTATTATCTTGCGCCGGCACAATAATTTGGTTATCATATCGGAGAGCGTGATAGGTTTCCTGATCGGCAGGAATATCTCATACACGCTCAAGGAGGAGAGATGTCACAACGTTTGAAGTTTTTGTCTGCTGTCCTGACAGCCTGTTTGTGGCTGTGCTGCGGCGTTTTGGCTGCGGAGTTTGTCACACCCGCACAGGCGCTGGATATTTCCGGCAAATGGATCGCTTACTTTCGCTCCCAAGCCTCAAGCCCTCTGAAGCAGCTGCAAGCGTATAGCGAGGGGGAGTTTCGTGCTATCTCAGAGCGGCGTGTATTTTCGGATGCTGAAGCCTTGCCGGAGCTGTATTTTGCCAGGTTTGCCGATGGCAGCTTTGCCATCCTGCCCGCGGATGACAATCTCCCTCCCATACTCGCCTATTCTGCTGAGCCTCAAATAGTTGCGGATACGCTTCCACCGGCATTTTATGCCATCATGGAAGCCTATGCCTCCGGTGTGCGCCACCACAGGATCACCGGCATCACAAAGCCTGATTTTCAAAGGCAGTGGCAAAAGTTGGCGGCGGCTGACTACTCCTTCATCGATAGGACGCAGGAGGTGAGGCCCCTGATAGACGTTAAGTGGAATCAGGGCTGGCCCTACAACGAGCTCTGTCCAAGCGATCCCAACGGCTCGGGTGGTCATGTTCCCGTGGGCTGTATGGCCGTGGCTTTGGCTCAAATGATGAAATATTGGAATCGCCCCTTTCAGGGAGAAGGGTCAAACAGCTATATTAGCGCAAATTACGGGTATCAGAGTGTGAACTTTGGAGAAACAACCTATCAGTGGGATGAGATGCCTCCGAGGCTATACGACTCCAATCTTGCGGTGGCAACCTTATTGTATCATTGCGGCGTGAGCATGAATATGCACTACACGGCTGCGGCGTCAGGTGCAAACTGGTACTATGTGCCGATGGCGCTGCATGAATTTTTTAAGTATCCCGATGCTGAGTACCTGATGCGCGATGATTATCCCGATGGCGAGTGGACCGATCTTATGAGGGATCAGCTCAATCAGGGCATTCCGCTTTTTTACTATGGGGATAGTGGATTCATAGGTCATGCCTTTGATATCGACGGCTATCAGGCAGGCGATTACTTCCATGTAAACTTCGGCTGGGGCGGCGCCGGGGATGCCTATTATCACATAGATGCCATCAATTATGGATTATACGGCTTCAACTTCGATCAAAGCGGCATCTTCAACGCCGTGCCGCAAGGCTACTCGCTTGACGGCGTCAGAGTGAGGCTCCGTGCCCATGAAGCTCCCGTTGCACAGCCCATTACAGTTAGCATCAGCACCGATCCACTGATGTCTGCCTGGAATGTGGGCGGCTATAACCTCAGCGTTTCCTATCCGCAGGAGGGGCTGATATTTGACAGTGCCGAAATCGATGAAACCATATCTGAAGGCGGAAACCTGCTGGTGGACAGCTCTGCGCCGGGCTTGCTGCAATTGGCCTGGGATGGTGACAAGCCTCTCTTAGGTGGCGGATCGTTGCTGAAACTCAATTTTATCGGCACGGAAGCAGGATCATATCTCATTAGGCCCCTGGCGATGGACTATGCGGGGGTGAGTGTGAATGACCTGGGGACAGTGACGGTCAGCGTAAACAGCAACCTGGAAAGCCCCGCCGAGAGCAGCTTGAGATTGTCCAATGCCCTGAGAGTGAACTACGGCGAAACCGCAACCCTGAATCTCTACACATCCTATCTGCCGCCCTCGTGGAACATTACGCACTATGAGTTTGATCTCGAGTTTCCTGCTGACAAAATAACGTTTGGCGAAGTGCAAACCGCGGAAACACTCTCTGCGGCGGCGACCGGCATCCATACGCAGCTTCAGAGTCCGGGCCTGCTGCAGGTGTCTGTCGATAGCGAAGACCCGATCACGGGACTATCGGAATTGCTCTTGAAAATCTGCTTTATCGCCACCGGAAATAGCTCCAGCCTCAGTGTGGCACAACTGCAGCTCAAAAACTTTTACTACAATGACATTGCCGTTCCCGGAACCATCAATGCCATGGTGAGCCTGGCGCCGATGGAAGAGGTGCCCGAGGCTCCACAGCCGCTTGGCGCCTGGCCCAATCCCTTCAAAACCGACACCGTGATCCACCTGCACCAAAAGGAAGAGGCGCACCTTAGCCTGGAAATCTACAATCTGAAAGGGCAGAAAGTCTGTACCCTCCATGAAGGTGAGCTGCCGGAAGGAAACCATAGGTTCCCCTGGCAGGGACGCGATCAAGACGGCAAGGCCCTGGGTTCGGGTATCTATTTCCTCAAAGCGAGGACCGTGGATGGCGTGCAAGTCAAGAAGATTACTTTGATCAGATAAAATGCGTGTATGGTCGCTTGCCATAGCGACCGAGGTAGCCGGCGCTCGCCGAAGCGCCGCAAGGTAGCCGGAGGTTGCCAAACCGCCGCAATCAAGCGCAGCTTGATACTTAAAGCGGCGAAGCCGCTTGTAATCACACTCCTGAAGCTTGCGAAGCGGCTCAGAACATCGGCGGTTCAGCGACCGCCCGTACAAGCTTGCGAAGCGGCTCAAAACATCGGCGGTTCAGCGACCGCCCGTACAAACAGTGCTGACGCATACCAAAACCCCAACACCAAAATATGACTTGACGAAATCTCTGCTTTTTGGGATAAAGGTCTCAGTTGACAAAACCTGAGGAGATGTCCAATGAAGAAGTTACTAATCCTTGTGATCTTGTTGATCACATTTCAGTTTGCATTTGCTAATAATGGCAACTGGGAGTTGCAATATACTTCTGCAGTAGAACAGTTACAAATATTGAGAGCGTCAGCCGGTATGATTTATGGCGTCGGCTATAAATATTTTGTTAAATCTGTTAATGGAGTAGATTTTCAAAATATTATGGTCGCTGATTGTGATTCTTTGTTCCTCATGACCGCTTGGATGATTTCTTCATCTATCGGTTATTGTGGGGGCTGGATTGGTAACCATGTTATGCAACCAGTTTTGTATAAAACTGGTGATGGTGGTCAAAATTGGACCAAGTTTGAACAAATAGAACAACAATCTGTTCAATGTTTTGTCCAGAATATTCAATTTATTAGCGAACAAGAAGGTTATCTTGTTTTTTATCCACTGTTTGATTTTGACGGATTCAGAGTTTATCGAACCATAGATGGTGGTCAAAATTGGAGTTTAATTTATGGACCAACTCAAAGTTACCCCATAACATCTGATTTTTCTTTAGGTTTAATGGTGATTGGAACATTCTCGCCATATGGCGTATTAGTTAGTACTAATGGTCTAAATTGGCAATTTTATGAAATGTCCGATTTTTATCTCACAGCAGTAATAGTTAGTAATAAAAGATTAATATTATTAACAGCATCAGATTTTATTTATTCTGATGATCTTGGTATTAATTGGTTTAATTCAGATCAGAGCCAGGTAGCAGGTGGGGTATCGTTAGGATGTATAACAGAGAACTGTTTAAGTGAGCAAAATAATAATATTTATGCCATTATTGGTTTACAGAACAATAATGGTCAAATCTTCCCTGGTATTATTCGTTCGCTTAATAACGGTGCTAGTTGGCAATGGATTGTTCAACCAAATCATATGCCCGATCGATCAGGTCAGCTTTACGGTATTTGTTATTGGGGTGAATATATTTATATTGCCCACAATCTATGTATCTACCGTATGCACGTTGGGCCTCCATTTTATGTTGATAATGATGATCCGGTGGTGCCCTTTGATCCCAAGCTAAATCTCACCTGCTATCCAAATCCATTCAAGGGCAATACCAAGATTAAGTTCAACCAGATTGACGATGGCCCCATCACCATGTCGATATACAATATCAAGGGGCAACTGATCAGGACTTTGATGGAGGGTGAATTGCTGCCGGTTGGTGAGCATGAAGTCAGTTGGGATGGTAAGACAGCTTCCGGTAAGCCGGCGGTTGCGGGTGTCTATTTGTGCAAATTGCGCTCCAAGGAGCATTCAGCCACACGGAAGGTGATACTGGTGAGGTAGCCGGCGCTTGCCGCGCCGTCCAGTTGTTAGTTGCTAGTTGTTAGTTGTTAGCCGCTGCGCAGGTTTCGGGGATGGGCGTGCTCTTTGCCGCAATACGCACGGCTCTGGGGTTTTCTTTTTTATCCACGAATTACACGAATTAACACGAATTATGGGGCCAGCTACCGCTGGCTATTTTTCCACGGATGTTCACGGATGTTCACGGATGTAGGGTCGGTCGCTGGACCGACCATGTATGGTCGCTTGCCCTAAGCGACCCACTTCATCCTCAAAACAACTTTGATTATTTACATCTTTGTCTTCAAAACAGCCTTGATTATTTACAACTTTATCCTCAAAACAACCTTGATTATTTACATCTTTGTCCATTTAAAGCTTGACAACTTGCGCTCTACCATAAGATTGCACTCAGCTTAGGAGTTGCTATGTACGGGCGATCGCCAAAGCGACCATTTGTAGCCGGTGCTCGCCGCGCCGTCCAGTTGTTAGTTGCCAGTTGTTAGTTGTTAGCCGCTGCGCAGGTTTCGGGGATGGGCGTGCTCTTTGCCGCAATACGCACGGCTCTGGAACTCTTTTTCATTTTCCCACGAATTACACCAATTACACGAATTGTGGGATGTATGGTCGCTTGCCAAAGCGACCCACCTGTAGCCGGCGCTCGCCGAAGCGCCGCCAGCAGGCGCAGCTTGATACTTAAAGCGGCGAAGCCGCTTTTAATCACATTCTTGAAGCTTGCGAAGCGGCTCAAAACATCGGCGCTTTGGCAAGCGCCCGTACAGCTGCGCTACGGCAACTTCCGGCTACGGTTCCCCGGTATTTCACTTCGGCAAAGAAAGAGACAACATTTGACCGATTTCGTATCCTTGGCGTTATCAGTCAGTTACGAGATTGGATTTTTCCGAATCTCTCCGTCGGAGCGAGGTCGTCAGGGTATATTATGAGAGGACGTTTTTCAAAACGGCTGTCGAAAGTTGCAAATCAGTTGTCGGCGGATAATCAGCTTTCCGGCGGCTATTTGCCTTCGGGTGTGAAATATGTATTGACATAAAGTGCTTGGTTTTAAAAATTAAACAACGACCCTATGAATACGATATCAAGGAGTTTAAATAATGGATTACTTTTTGACAGAAGACCAGATCGAGATGCGTGACCTGGCACGTCGCATCGCCATCGAGAAGATGCAGCCAGTGAGTGAAAAGTATGATGAAGAAGGGATTTTCCCTTGGGACATCGTGGAAGTGATGAAACAGAGCGATCTCTTTGCCATCCTGATTCCGGAAGAGTATGATGGGATCAGCGGCAAGGTGATGGACTTGGCCGTGGTAACCGAAGAGCTTTGCGCCGTGGATGCCGGTATAGCCCTGGCATTTGGTGCTACGGGTTTGGGAATGTATCCCATCCTGATCTCCGGTAGCGAAGAGCAGAAGCAGAAGTATCTGCCCATCATCGCATCCGGCGAGCAGCTCTGCGCTTTTGCGCTCACCGAAGCCAATGCCGGCAGTGACGCCGGTGGCATCGAGACCACCGCCCGCAAAGAAGGCGACCATTACGTGCTCAACGGCACCAAACAGTGGATCACCAACGGTGGTGAAGCCGGCATCTACACCGTGTTTGCCATGACGGATAAGACCAAGGGTGCGCGGGGAGCGAGCTGCTTCATCGTGGAGAAGGGAACGCCCGGCTTCAGCTTTGGTAAAAAGGAAAATAAGATGGGTATCCGCGCTTCCGCAACGCGTGAGCTGATCTTTGAAGATTGCGTGGTTCCCGCCGAGAACCTGGTTGGCAGAGAAGGCACCGGCTTTTTGACTGCCATGAAGGTTTTTGACAAGTCGCGTCCCATGGTGGGTGCGCAGGCTGTGGGTATCGCCCGCGGTGCTTTGGAAGTTGCTGTGAAGTATTCCAAAGAGCGTCATCAGTTTGGCAAGCCCATTTCCAGCTTCCAGGGCGTGCAATATATGTTGGCCGATATGGCTACGCAGGTGGAAGCAGCCCGTGCGCTGGTCTTTCAGACCGCCCGCATGGTGGATGCCGGAATCAGGAACTACTCCAAAGAAAGCGCCATGTGCAAATACTTTGCCTCCGACGTGGCCATGAAAGTAACTACCGACGCTGTGCAGGTGCTGGGTGGCTATGGCTACATGAAAGAATACCCGGTGGAAAAGATGATGCGTGATGCCAAGATCTTGCAGATCTACGAAGGAACAAACCAGATCCAACGCGGCATCGTGGCAGCACAGTTGCTCAAAGAATTCTAAATAAGACTAATCTCAAGCGAAAGCCGGCGCTCCCAATGCCGGCTTTCTTATGCTGGAGTGAATATGGATTGGATTCACCACTTTCCGCACGCGATTACGGTGGCAGACAGAGAAGGCATCATCCTGGCGATGAACAAAGCTGCGCAGGAGACCTTTGCCGCTCAGGGCGGTGAAAAGCTCATCGGCACCAGCTTGTACCTCTATCACAAACCGCAGTCGATCGAGAAGATCAAACATATGCTGGCCACGGGCGAAAATAACGTCTATACCATCAGCAAAGCGGGGCAGAAGAAGCTGATCATGCAGCAGCCTTACCTGGTTGGTGGCGAAGTGGCGGGCATCGTGGAGATTTCGCTGAAGATTCCCGCGGAGATGCCGCATTATGACCGTGGTTAAGAGCATCCTGCTGCACACCTGTTGCGCTCCCTGCCTGATTGCGCCTTATTACAAGCTGAAGGGTGAGGGCTATGAGATCAGCTCTTTTTGGTATAATATCAATATCCATCCCTACACGGAGTACAGGCAGCGGCGCGAGACGCTGGAGGCTTTTGCGCTCCAGGAAGGATTTGAGCTGATCCTGCGGGATGAGTATGGCCTGCAGCAGTTTGTGAAAGCGGTGGCTGCCGACATCCCCGGACGCTGTAGCTACTGCTATGAGACCAGGCTGGAGGCAACGGCGAAGTTGGCGGCGGAACGCGGTTTTGACGCCTTTTCCACCACACTGCTCTATAGCAGGTATCAAAAGCATGAGCTGATCAGGCAGATCGCCGAAAAGTGTGGCGAGAAATACGGGGTTGCCTTTTACTATGAGGATTTCCGGCCTTTGTGGGATGAGGGGATCAGGCTTTCCAAGGAGGCGGGGATGTATCGGCAAAAGTATTGCGGCTGCATCTTCAGCGAAGAGGAACGCTATCTGAAGAAGAAGGACAAAAGATGAAGAAACATGAAGAGATGGACTTGGGGCAAGCCCGGCTCTACAGCGTGGCAGAGCGGCCCAGCAAGGTGGATCAAGACCTGATGGCGGGCTTGGGAGATGGGAGTGTGAAGGGCTATTTTGAGTCGCTGCCCAAGCTGCTCAAAGCGCAGGATTTGAATGAGCTGATCTCGCACATCCAAGCTGCGGTGCGGGCTAAGAAAGCTCTGATTGTGGGACTGGGTGGACACGTGATCAAATGTGGCCTGGCGCCGCTGCTGATCGAGCTGGTCAGGAAGGGATACATCAGCTGTCTGGCGGCTAACGGCTCGGTGGTCATCCACGAGTATGAGTTGGCGATGTTTGGCAAGACTTCAGAGGATGTGGCGGTGCAGCTCTCTGATGGCAGCTTTGGCATGGCTTTGGAGACCAACCGCGATCTGAATCAGGTGATCAAACAGGCCGCTGAGGAGGGGATAGGTTTGGGACAGGCGGTGGGCAGGTTCCTGAGCGAGAATGCGCCTTATGCCTCAAATTCTCTGTTAGCTGCTGCCTATGAACACGAGGTGCCCTTCACGGTGCACGTGGCGGTGGGCACAGACATCATCCATCAATCCGGATATGCAGACGGAGCAGCGATCGGAGACTGTTCACATCGGGACTTCCGCATCTTCTGCCATCAGGTGAGTTTGCTGGATGGTGGCGGCGTGTATCTGAATCTGGGCTCGGCGGTGGTGCTGCCGGAAGTATTTCTCAAAGCGCTCACCGTGAGCAGGAATATCAAGGGCAAGGTGCAGGATTTTTATACGGCGGTCTTCGATATGAACTTCCACTATCGGGCCAATGAAAACGTGGTGAAGCGGCCGGTCTTGAACGGAGGGAAGGGCTATTACTTCATCGGGCATCATGAGATCATGATCCCGCTGCTGGTTCAGGGCATAGAGTGTAGGTAAAAGAATGGGAGGCCGTTGGTTCCAGCCTCCCTGTATAGTGAGTTTAAATAGGGCCGATTATTCGTATCTGAGGGCGTCGATGAGGTTGAGGTTGGCTGCCTTTTTGGCGGGATACCAACCGAAGAAGATGCCGATGGCGCAGGAGAAGGTCACCGAAATCAGGATACTGAAGGGCGTGATAGCAACGTTCCAGTGCATGGTTTTGCCCACCACGGAGGTGGCGGCCCAGCCCAGAAAGATGCCGATCAATCCGCCTAAGATGCTGATGGTGACTGCTTCGATGACAAATTGGAGGAGCACGTCCCGCTTGTGAGCGCCCACGGCCATGCGGATGCCGATCTCTTTGATGCGTTCGGTGACGGAGACCAGCATGATGTTCATGATGCCGATGCCTCCCACCAAGAGCGAGATGCCGGCGATGCTGGCCAGGAGGATGGTCATGGTGTTTGAGACGCTGCTGGCTGTGTCTGCGATGTCGGTCTGGGTGTTTACGATAAATGATTCGTTGGTAGTGCCGCGGTGGCGATTTTGCAGTAGTTCCATGATGTCCTGCTGCACCATCTGGATACGTTCCTTGGATTCTGCGGAGACGATCATGGTCATGAATCTCCAGCGGTGGCCTACCAGGCGCGTGAGCACGGTGGTGTAAGGAGCGCAGATGATGTCGTCCTGATCCATGCCCATCACGTTTTCGCCTTTGGCCTTGAGCACGCCTTTCACGAGGAAGGGGATGTTGCGGATGCGCATGATCTTGCCCACGGGGTCGACGTCGCCAAAGAGGTTGTCGGCGATGGTCTTGCCGATCACGCAGACCTTGCTGCTGTTTTCCACATCGGAGGGGTAGAAGAGCTCGCCCTGCTCGGCGGTCATGTTGCGGATGCTGAAGTAGTCGACGTCAACGCCCATGATGCCGCCACGCCAGTTTTGGTTTTCATATTTGAGGCGGCCCCAGGTGTTGAAAATGGGCGAGGCATAGAGCACTCCGTCGATGCTTTCCTTGACGGCTGCTACGTCGTCTTCATCCATGATGTTGCCGCCGCCTTGGGCCTGGCGCACGTTGCTCTGCTGGCTCATGAAGTTTGAGGAGACCATGATCACGTTTGTGCCCATGCTGTTGATCTGGTCTTCCACGATCTTCTTGGCGCCTTCGCCGATGGCCAACATGGTGATCACTGCTGCCACGCCGATGATCACGCCCAACATGGTGAGGAAGGTGCGGGTCTTGTTGCGGGCCAGGGATTTGAGTGCTATTTTGATGATTCCAATGATAGACATGAGGCGCTCCTTATTGATCCAAATCCAGCTCGGGCATATTCTTCAGGTCTTCGGCTGCATTGCGTGGCTGAGGGTTTGGCTTGTCGGAGATGATCATGCCGTCCCGGAAGGTGATGATGCGGTTGGCATAGCGGCTGATATCGTGCTCGTGCGTCACCAAGATCACGGTCATGCCTTGGGCGTGCAGCTTCTGAAAGAGTACCATCACTTCCACGCTGGTGCGGGTATCCAGGTTGCCGGTGGGTTCGTCTGCCAGCAGGAAGACGGGGTTATTCACAATGGCCCTGGCGATGGCGACGCGTTGCTGCTGGCCGCCGGAGAGCTGATTGGGGAAGTGGCGCGCTCTATCCTTGATGCCCACTACATCCAGGGCTTCCATGGCTTGATTGATCCTTTCCTTATGGCCGATGTTGCGGGTGTAAAGCAGGGGCAGTTCCACGTTTTCCAGTGCCGTGGTGCGGGGAAGGAGATAAAAGGACTGAAATACGTAGCCGATCTTCTCGTTGCGCACCTTGGTGAGCTGTTCGGAGCTCATCTCATGCACGGCGATGCCATCCAGTTCATAGCTGCCGGCGGTGGGCCTGTCCAAACAACCAAGCAAGTTCATGTAGGTGGTTTTGCCACTGCCGCTGGCACCCATGATGGCGATGAATTCGCCCCGGGCAATGTCGAGGTCAATGCCCCTGAGGGCGTGCACCTCAAACTCTCCCATCTGATAGACTTTGGTGAGGCCCCGGGTGCTGATTAAAGTGGTGGAGCTCATCTTGCGCCTAAAACCTTCTCATGCCGGGGCCGCCGCTCATGGGATTGGCCGCTGCGGCTTGCTTGGCGTCTTTGAAGTTGACTCCGGTGATGAGCTGATCCTTTTCATCGATACCGCCAAGAACCTCCATGAAAGCGCCGTCTGAGATGCCGGTGCGCACCATCTTGGCGGTTGGTTCGCCATCACGCAGCACCCAAACCATGGACATACCGCCGCGTCTCATACCTCCCATAGCGGGATTGGGCATACCTGCAGGAGGAGAACCTGCTGTTCCTGCTCCGGCTGCCATACCGCGTCTGGAACCCGGAACTCTGCCTTGAGGAGCTTTGCCATCTGGTGCCTTCCCTTCAGGAGCCTTGCCTTGAGGTGCCTTCCCTTCAGGAGCTTTAGCTACCGGGGCAGGGGCCTGAGATTCCATTTCCTTTTTGAGCTCTTCCATGGCTTTCTCGCGGGCGGTCATGAGCAGGTCATCCGACCATTTGAAGCCAAAGAGCGTCCAGATTTCCTTGCTGGGGCGAAACCGGGTGGCTGCTTCAGGGATGCGCTGCACGTTATCTTTGGCCTGGATGATGATGGTGACGTTGGTGGTCATGCCGGGAAGCAGGAGATGGCCGGGGTTGTCGGCGTCGATGATCACGCTGTAGCTGACCACGTTTTGCTCGGTGGTGGGGTTGAGGCGGATCTGCTTGACTTCACCGGCAAAGGGGATGGCGGGATAGGCGTCCACGCTGAATTCCACGGGGAGGCCGATCTTGACGCGGCCGATGTCTGCCTCGTCTATATTAGCCGTGATCTGCATCTTGTCCAGGTTGTTGGCGATGGTAAAGAGGGTAGGCGAGCTGAGGCTGGCGGCCACGGTCTGCCCCTCATCCACGCTGCGTGCCACGATCACACCGTCTATGGGCGAGGTGATGTAGGCGTTGTCCAGATTCTTCTGGGCGCGCTGTCGGTTCAGACGGGCGGTAGTGAGGCTGTGCGTGGCTTGTTGATAGCGGAATTCAGCTTTTTGGAGCTCGTATTCCGCGGCCATATTCTTGCTTACCAGCTCACGGAGGTTGTCCATATCCAGCTTTGCTTCTTCGGCGGAAGTCTGCGCTTTAGCCAGGTCTGCTTTGCTGGCTTCCAGGCTGGTGCGCAGGATTTCGGTATCCAGTTTGGCCAAGAGATCGCCCTTCTTCACCTTGTCATTGAAGTCTTTATAAAGCTTGTCGATCTTGCCGGAGACCTCGGTGCCCACTTCCACCAATACGTAGGGGTTGAGCGAGCCGCTGGCGGTGACTACCTCGCGGATGGGGCCGCGGCTGAGGGAGTCGGTGCGCCAATCCGGACGGTTCTTGTTCTTGCGAAGTGTATTGAAGCCCACGATCAGGGCTATCACTACCACTGCGATGATGATGTATTTGGTGTATTTCTTCATAAGTCGAAGCGTTCTCCTACCATTTTCCCAGTATTTTGTGCGAGAGCAAGAAGTTGATTGCCTGTTGCAAAGTGATGATCTGATAGCGGTTTGCATTGTAGGAGATGTCTGCGTCTATGTAGTCGGTGCGTGTCTTATCCAGCTCCAAAAGGTCGATCAATCCCAGACGGTAACGCTCTTCTGCGATGCGGATTTGTGCGGCGGATTGCTGCTTTTTCTCTTCCAGCAGCTTGTCCATACGCAAGAGATATTGCAGCTGTTGGCTCTGAGAGGCGTATTGACGGTTCAGATCATCGAGTTTATCCGCCAGATTCAGCTCAGCCATGCGGTAAGCGATGTTGCTGCGCGTGGCGCTGTTGCCTTGTTTAAAGTGGTTCCAGAGCGAGTAGCTGAGGTTCAGATACACATTGTGCGTGGTGCTGTAGCGGTCAAACTCAAAGTTATCGCCGCTGATATTGCGACTGAAGCCATATCCCAGGGTGAGTCTGGGGAAGTAGTCCAGCGTGCTCTGCGTCTTGCTCAGCTTGGCTGATGCGATCTCCGCTCTGAGCATCTGCACTTCGCTGGTGGTTTCGGGCTCCAGCGCGGGAATCTCGTAGTCTTCATCCGGCTGCAAGTCTGCCAGTTCATAGCCTTCGTCTTCCATCTGCACCAGGGCAAAGAGCGCCTGCCTGTCTTCACGGATGGTGTTTTCCAGCTGGATGATACTGATCTGGGAGTTCATCACGGCGATCTCGCTCTGCTTCACGTCAAAATCCGTGTTTTTGCCCAGTTGCTTCAGCACCTTGGCCTGTTCCCAGACGCGGGTCTGAATAGCCAGGTTTTCCTGCAGCGAAAGCAGCTGTTTCTGCTGTCTCAACACCTTGATATAGGCGTTGAAGACCTCATAAGCATAGGCGGAGACGGAGGTTTGATAGCTCACATCTGCCTTTTGCTTATTGATCTTGGCCTGGCGGTAGTTGAACCAGGCGGGATCATTCAGACTGATCGTTTTGCTCACGCTGAAGTTGAAGGCACTGGTCAGATCAGCGCCGGGGCCTTGGTTGTGTAGATCCTGATTGAGCCTGAGGCCCAGGTCAGCATCCGGTAAAAGGTTCCAAGTGGCGCTGCTGAGATTGGATGCAGAGCTTTCGTAGCTGAGCTTGCTCTGTTGAGCCGACCAGCTGTTATCCAATCCATGCTGGATCATTTCATCCAGGCTATACTCTTGTGCCACAAGCATCAAGGGCAGCACCATCAGGAGGATAAGAAGTCTTTTCATTAGTCCCTCTTTAGGTACTTTTGGATTTATTAGGCCGTGCCAAAAAACACGTCCTGTATAGTATCATACTAAGCATTCTCCATAACCCCGCAAGAAAAATGTCGACTGGCATCATTTTCTTTACCAAGATGAGCAAAACATGGAGAAACCACCTGCATTTGAAACACTTGTATTAACGGCATCCAAGACCAGACAGCCACTGAGGGCAACCTTGAAAAGCACCCCAACCACAAAACTCGCTTTTCAAAAACAAGCCTTCACAATATACCCTGACGACCTCGCTCAGACGAAGATAAAACGAAGAATCCCGCCTCGTAACTGATTGATAATGTGGTTGATACGAAAAGCTGCAAATATTGTCTCCTTCTTTGCGGAAGTGTAATGCTTGAAGAACCGCAATGAGCATACATCCTACCATATCTGATATTGCAAATCCGCAGTGCAACACAGGTTAAGACGAGAAACCTCTTGACTTATTCTACCGGTGTAAAAACAATGCTGAACTCAGTGACATTGTTTCAAATGCGGTTGGAGCACTGAAGACTCATGATTTGTGCAAGTCATTGATAACGCAGGGCAGTGAAAGTTCTGCCTTGTTTGAATTCCATAATGCGGAGTAAAAAAGTGATCAAACTGGAGTTAATTCTGTTTAACTGCTATACAACATAAAGAAGAACACCATGGAGAGAAATTTAGAATATGTTTCAAGTAACAAGTACCGATATTCAACAATGGGCATCCACAAGAGCAAGCCAATCTCAGCTTCCTGACTTAGTCAGAAGATTGATACTTACTACTATTGATTATAGGGATATTGACAACATAGCTTTCCCTTGTGGAGACGATATCAGCAACCCAGGCTATGATGGAGTATTAGCAACCAGAAGCTCAAACCCATACGTCCCTGTGGGGAATTCTGTTTGGGAGATGAGTGTGCAAGAAGATACTAAAAGAAAAGCAGATTCTGATTACCAAAAAAGAACCGCAGATAACCCGAATCGTGAGGCCACTTTCATCTTCGTGACGGCACGCAAATGGAGCAATAAAGAGGCATGGGCAAGCGAAAAAACTGCTGAAGGAGCATGGAAAGAAGTTAGGGTATATGATGCTACCGATCTAGAGTTATGGCTACTGTCATCATTCCCTGCGAAACTCTGGTTTTTGGAGTTAATCGGCAGATACGATAATAACATTGAAACACTTGAAAGCTACTCTAAGCGTTGGATGTCGTCGTTCAAAATAGAACTCCCCCTCGAAATAGCATCAGTCGGACGAGAGACCAGCATTACATCAATGCATTCGTTTCTCCTGAGCGAAAACCAAACCCAAAGAATCAGTTCGATAACAAAAGACGAGTCTGTGATATTCTTGTACGCAGCGATTCTTGCCTTGTCTGACGCAAAATCAAGAAATGCACTTCTATCAAAAACTGTGGTTGTAAGGGCAAAGGAATCACTCGGACACCCGGATATTGAATCAAATCAAGGATTGATAATAGTACCAGTGTTTAACAACATCCAAGGTTTAGAATACAAAAAGGGGTTCCGATATATCGTCCCTCTAGATCCTAGTAATCTATTTGAAAGTAGTGCGGTTCCTTTGTCCCGTATTGGTACTCAAGCACTGAGCCAACAGCTTGAAAAGGCGGGATTATCAAAGAGTAAATCTGGCTTATTAGCAAAGAACTCGGGAGGACGTCTCAGCATTCTAAGAAGATTAATGGACCCTATTTGTTTACCAGAATGGGCCCAGAATGATCAAAGCGGAATCAGACAAGTTATTCCCATAATGTTAGCTCAATACTGGGACACAAAATACTCTGGTGATAGTGAAATGATTTCACGACTTGCAGGAATGACCTCTAATAAATATGAAAACATTCTGACACTATTATTAAATTTACCAGATAGTCCCGTGATCAAAACCGGCAGCTTATGGTGCGTCAATTCTGCTCTCGATTGCTACCTGTCTTTTATGTCGTATATAAGCAAAAGCGACTGGGAAGAATTTCAGAAAGTGGTATTAACAGTCCTTACTGACAGAGATCCAGCTTTGGATATTGAGCCAGAGAAGCGTTGGTCGGCTGCATTGTACAATAAAACATGGAAGTTTTCAAAAGAATTTAGGAGCGGTCTTGCCCAATCGCTGATATTAATATCAATCTTTGGAGAACGGTCAGGTACTTTTCCACTATCAAATCATTCCCAGTATATTGATCATATAGTGAAGCAAGTTTTAACCGGTGCAGATAGGGAGTTGTGGTACTCCTTAGGTGAAGTGCTACCCTTATTAGCGGAGGCATCTCCTAGAGCATTCATGCAAGCGGTAGAATCTTCATTATCATCCGAAGAGAAGCATATCATGGGTGTGTTCGTTGAGTCGGATGACGTCCTTTTTTCCAGCAGCAAGCATCATCATTTGCTATGGGCTTTAGAAGCATTGGCGTGGGATACAAACTACTTTAAAAGATCAGTGAAAGCCCTATGTGATTTATCCCAACTTGACCCTGGAGGCAAGACATCAAACAGGCCATTCAATAGCCTTATTTGCATCTTCAGATTATGGATGCCTCAGACAGAGGTATCTTTTGCTGTCAGATTCAAGGTACTGAAGGAAATTACCATCGCATATCCCGATGTTGGATGGGATTTATTAGTATCACTTCTTCCGAAATCACATGATATGGGTTCTTATAGCTACAGATATAAATGGAGAGAGTTATCATGCCAGTCAGATTCTAAGATTACAACATCTGAGCTGTTTGAAAGCGTTTGTGAAACTGTTGATTTGATACTACCCATGTCAGGGACATCTGCTGATAGGTGGGTAAAACTAATTGAATCATATACTTATTTACCCAAAAAGTGCCAAGAATCTTTATTAACGTACTTTAACAGCAGAATATCTGAAGTTGAAGACAAAGATTCCCACATTGCTAATAAACTAAGATGCATCATATCCAGACATCGTAGGAATAAATCAGCTCAGTGGGCCATGACAGAGGCGGATATCAAGCCTTTAGAAGATTTATACAAACAGCTTGAACCCACTTCGGTTGCAAGATTTAAGTACCTATTTAACGACTGTTATCCCTATCTAATAGATGGAAGAAGTTCCAGGAAGGATGATGGCGCATATCTTGATCAGTTAAGAAATACAGCAATTGAGGACATAACCCAAGAGTATGGATTATCGGGGATCTTTGAACTCAGTAGAATTGTTAGTTCACCAACAATAATAGCAAACTCGGTTCCGCTGAAATTCATTACAGAAAATCTGAACCTAATCCTTGAAAACCTTGACTCAAAATGCAGTAGAGAAGTGAGTTTCTGCCAGAAATTATTACGGAGAGGATGTGAAAACCACGGCAAGAATTGGGCAGAAAACATTATAACCGACACGATCAACGATAACTGGAATCATAACAAGTTTGTCAACTTGCTGTTAAGCTTCCCATCAGAAAGATGGCTTTGGAGCTTGGTTGAGGCTACTGATCATGTGGTTCAAATAGAGTACTGGCAGAGAGCACAAGTATTTCACCACGGAAAGCCAACTGATGACATTCAATATGCTGTCGGTAGGCTGCTTCACTCCAGAAGAAGCTGTTCTGCCTTAAGACTGGCGCACTCCGCAGAGAGAAACTTGCCAGTAACCTATGTTGCTCAAGTCTTGGAGATAGCAGCAACTACTATATGCTCAGAGCCAGGGGATACCGCGATTCGATATTTTATTGCAGGGCTTATCGAGAGTGTTCAATCATCACAAGAGATTGAACGAGCAGTAAAAATGAAGATAGAAGGGCTGTATCTCTCTTTGCTAACGTCGTTGGATGATACAAATGGTCCCAAAACGCTACATGAAGAAATGTCCAATGATCCCAGATTTTTCGTTCATGTCCTTTCTATGACTTGCAAGCCAAGAATTGATGACAACACACAAGAGGATAAAGATTCGACAAAAGAACCAAAAAAAACCTCTATAGATGGAGCCGCTAGAGTGGCTCTTGACCTACTGTTTTCATGGCAGTTAATTCCCGGTAAGACACCTGAGGGTTCAATAGACGCTTCAAGGTTAATACAATGGATAGACGAAGTAATCGAATTAACAAAGGAACAAGATTACCATAAAATTGCCCTATGCCGTATCGGCAACGTATTGTCATACTCCACAGGTGAAGCAGATGGCCAGTGGCCATGCAATAGTGTCTGTGAAGTGCTTGAATACTACAGTGATACTCAAATTGATCAAAACTTCATAATTGGTGTTTTTAATCAAAGAGGTACGTTTAGCAGAGATTTGTTCGAAGGAGGCACCCAAGAAAGAACACTTGCCCGAAAATACAGGAGATATGCATCACAAGTAATGGGCACTTATCCACGAGTAAGTGATATATTGAATGAAATAGCTGATGAATATGAACTCGATGCTAAAAGAGCAGATGAAGAAGCTGAAAAGAATAGAATCGAATATGGATAACCCTCTTATTGGGCAACTACATTTATTGCAGTAGACCTAAAAATACGATCAATGTATAGCCTTGTTAAGCTTGAATGTGTCGACATCTACTTTCCATTTTGATTCATGATACACGAGTTTTATTATGTCGCAGTTACTGACATCGTAAGACCTGTAATCATCTATCTTACCGTCAATAAGATCAGAAACAATTAACCTGATTAATGATCTGTGGGAGACTGCAATTATTGCATCACCAAGCTGGTAAGTCTTTTTAATCCTAGCAAGAAATCTTTGGATCCTTTTCAATGCATATTTGGGGTCTTCTCCCCCCTGAGGCAGATTGTTTATTGGGTCTTCATTCCATCTTTTGTACAGGTCGGATTGCCTAATCTCGCTTCTGCTTTTACTCTCCCACTCTCCATAATCCAACTCCATTAAATCAGGGTCTTCAAGATAGTCTTCCAGTAAGGAGCTGCAAACAATTTGAGCAGTTTTAACCGCTCTGCCGGCCGGGCTGGTATAAACTGCTGTGATCCATATACCAACGAAAGTGTCGTATAATTGTGTTGCTTGCTTAACACCTGTAACAGTTAGATCTGAGTCTGTTCTACCAACTATCACTTCGTTCCCAGCCTCTGTTTCTGCATGTCTGACCAAGTATACGACAATCCTGTCATTTTCTTTACCAAATCTTATTATATCGCGCGGTTCTATCGGTTCGTGCCTATAAGAAGGCACAAGCTTTCTCCATGGGAGCTTGTCTTTTATTTTATCATATTTGCTCGTGGGTCTACCAACATAATGAATAACTTCCTTACAAACATCTGTTTTTAAGAATACTGCTTTTTTTATCTCTTTGGCGCCCAATTTATTCAGGTACTGTTGATAGCACATCATAGTGTTACCTGTATTTGCATCTCCCGCTACCAGCAGTACTTTTGTGAGGTAGTATGAAGGGATTTTAGGTCTGAACAACATACTGTCAGACCTTCTTTCATTGTCCAGATGTTTCGTGTACACTCTATCAATGACCACAACAGGACTTCTTCCTACACAGCTTGAAATCAGAGAGCCGTATATTGCCCCTCCCCTTCCTATACCCAATACCAAAGACGGTATATAGTTATCACTGACCAAGTCCATAGCAGTTTTCTTAGCTGCACGCGCCATTTGCTTCCAGGTAATATGTTCTTTTATCGATGTTGCAACCTTCTTGCCCGCGGCAAGTACGGGAGCTAAGATACCTATTATTCCTGCGATAACAGAGAACATAACTTCACCACCCACAATTATTTCTTACGGTTTCTTGCTAATCTGAGTTTGCTTTTGGCACATCCAAGGTGTTGGTGCAACTTCCAAACCAAGGTCTTTACAGTTTTCAAGGACATTTAACACTCCTCATTATTTGTAATTTGCCCAAAGCTAAAGGGCCTGCTTCTTTTATTTTGCTTAGTGATATTTGTCAAGTATTTTTTACCCCCTTGTTGCTGCAATGGAATTATGCCCTGCAAATGAAGAATAGCTGATGGTGCAGAATCCGATTATTCGTATTTTGCTTCGAGGGATATGGGCTTGTTGAAAGGGTTGACCATCCTTCGGGGATCCTCCTCGCTCTGGCGGCACAATCAACAAATGAAGCCATAACTTCTTGATAATAGCTAGGTAACGTGATTTGATAAATATATCCATCTCTTTGTTGAAGTGTACTACATAGATGAACTTCCCCAATTCAATTCCACATCTTTGTCAAATCGTCGTAAAAATGCCGCATCAAAGAGAATAAGAAAAGAATCAATATTGTGCTTGACAAAACTGATTCCTTCATAGACAATGCTACTTAGGAAAATTGCAAAGATGTGATGGTAAGAGATTAATATAATTCTCAATCAATAATACAGACGATGTTTGGAGATGGTGCCAACTTCGCATATTAACATCAATACAAGAAGGAGATGTAAGATGGAAAAAGAAAAAGGACAAGAAGCAGAGTCAAATTACACGGGGAATGACGGCAATAGTGACAAAGCCCCCCAGAAACTAAGAGTTGAAGTAATGTTGGAGGAATACAAGTATCTGACGACAGAGTTGGCAAGAAACCAAAAATCACAGAGGTCTATGATTGGCGTGGGATTAGCAGCAGCAGCACCTGTCGTGACCATAGTAACCTATTTCAAGCAAGAGGAACTGTTTGAACACCATGACACTATACTGACATTGTTGTTTTCTGTAGCTCTGTCATATGCCATGATGGCGATCATATACTTGGGGTTTGTTAGGGGCACATTAAGAATATCTCAGTATCTTAACCAAGTACTAATACCGGACGTCAACAATGCTGCTGGCGCAGAGTCAGAGCTGGAATTGTTGAAGTGGGAATCTTATCTAAGCAAAAACATCAAGCAGGGAAGATTTGAAGAACTGGTGGGATTCTGCTTTCACACTGGTGGTGAGTTAATATCATTGTTATCTCCATCAGTGTTCTCTCTGGTTTTGGCCATCTTACAGGGAGCAAAATGGAAATACTTTTCCTATCCTATCTATTGGATATTCTTCGGGATTGTAATACTACAATACGGATTTGTAGTCTATTACTCTGTTAAAACAGTGAGGCAGGCAATATTTGTGGATAAAGACCCCCAAGAAAAAGGAGGTTCATCAATATCAAGGCTTAATACATAATTCACTGGCCTCGTCCATTAAATACGCAGATTATTCTCCAGAGATTGGCCTTTTTTACTTTAAATCCTTGCGCAAAACCGACGCTCTCCTCAACCTTTGACTTTTCACCTCGCCCCTCCCTCCCTCGGATTTCCCCCGCGCTCGCTTGCGTAACTCTCGGGTTTTCCTTGGCTTACTTGTCGATCCCAAAGGAGACCCACAGGAGGGCCTAAGGGAGGCCGCATCAAATCGACGTTTTAGGAGGCGGATTTGTTTGCAGAAAACAGGGGCGCAAGTCAAATATTTCAGCGAGGCTGGCTTATCCGGGTGGTGGATTTCGGGCAAGAGCACCTACCAAATCAGTAGGAGATTGACCTCAAAAAAGGGAAACTTAAAACTTATTGTTGACAAGAAATGGCTCTCGGTTATTTTGCATCATATATACTTTCGTGAGGTAAGAGATGAAGGAAAAAACCGTTGTTAGTGCGCTTGGATGCCGGCTGTCGGCACCGTTTGTTTTTATAACCCGATTACAGGTCTATTAATCAGCTCGTTAAAGCAATCAAAAGGAGGTAAACCCTATGCTTAAGAAGCTTTCCAGATTTACACCGGTTTTGGTGGCACTCATGATGCTTTTTACCATTTCTTGTGATGATTCCCCGCCTTTGACGCTGGTGGACAGCGATGGGAACGGGGTGGTTCATCTGGGCCCGGACCCGAATATCATGGGCAATACGGAGATATTTTTCATTCCGGGCACCATCCAGGGTTCGGCCATCTGGGTCATCAACGGCCCCGGCGCCAACGTGGGCCTGGATATCCGGGATAGGAGCAACAGCTCATTTATCTATTTTGCAGATAGTTACATCAAGAAAGAGGAGAATGTCGCTCAGACCGGCACGCAGATTCCCTGGAACCGCTGGATGCGCGTGAGGCTGGTGGTCTACAAGTCCGGACTTTCCGGCACCATCGTTCAGTTCATCAACTTTTTGGGCCTGGATTTCTTCAGCAGCCTGGAAGATTACATGATCGAGCAGGTCTATATCAACGACGTCTATCTGAGCAGCACATCCGGCGTTTACAAGACCGAACCCATACGAATAAAGTGAGGTGAAAGATGATTACGGTCCAAGTTATTTCCAGATTGACGGGGAAACCCTTGAGCAGCAAGAGAGTGTATGTCTATTTTTCGGGACTGCTGCGCGGCGGTTTGGAGGGATATACCAATAGCAACGGCGAAGTGCACCTGAATGCAGACCCCGGTGAGGGCGAGGTTTACGTCAGCGGCACCAAGGTACACAAGGGACATTTAAGCGGCAGAGTTGTCGTGTATTCATAGGCGGCTCAGCCCGCCACCTTCTTTTTGGGGCGCCAGAGCGGATGCCGCGGCTGCGATCGGGTAAAGGATTTTGCTCCCCCGATAGTAATATGGGTAGAAAAGGTTATCTTAATCTTAAGAGAATCCGATTTGAAACATAAGGAGTATCCCATGAAGAACAAGACCTTAGTCAGCATCCTGCTTCTGCTGATTTGCTCGCTGCTTTTGGCAGAAGATTGGCTCACCATCTACAATGATGACCTGTCCTTGGTGCGCAGCACCTTTGAGATCGAGCTTGAGGCGGGAAGGCAGGAATACAATTTTGATATGATCACCTCACGCATCCAGCCCGGCAGCGTGATCGTAAGTTCCAAGCTCCCAGGCTTTAAGGTGGCAGAACAGAACTATGAATATGACCTGGCAGACCGCTATGCGGTTTTGGGTAAGTATCTGAATAAAGAAATCACCGTTTATATGGAGGATGGCTCCAGAACCAGCGGCTACCTCAAGTTCTTTGATTATAGCACCTACGGCATCGAGGAAAGCAAAACGCAGCGGTTTATCATGGTTGCTGCAGACAAGGTGCAGACCATCCAGCTGGCCAGTTTGCCGGAAAACTTCTATGTGCGTCCCACGCTGCATTGGAGCTTGATTTCGCCCCAAAGCGGCCGTGTCCCGATCCAGCTCAGTTACCTCAGCGGCGGCTTCAGCTGGGATGTGACCTACAACACCGTTTGGGATGGCGAAAAGCTGGATTTCAACTCCTGGGTAACGATCAACAACCGCAGCGGCAGAGCCTTTGAAGATGCCAATCTCAAGCTCATCGCCGGCGAAATCAACCGTGTGCGTGAATTCACCATCCGGGGTGGCAGAAGAAAAGAAGTAACCTTCAGCACGGCGAACTTGGCCGTAGATGAAGCAGCTCCCTCCTTTGAAGAGAAGGCTTTCCACGATTTTCATATGTATACCCTGGATCAGAAGGTGAGCTTTGCCAACAACCAAACCAAGCAGCTCAGCCTCTATCCCACCATGAACGTAACTGCCGAAGGCAGATATGAATACGATGTTTGGGGCGATGCCGTGCGCAGCATCATCAAGTTTAAAAACACCGAAGAAAACGGCATCGGAGTGCCGCTGCCCAAAGGCGTGATCAAGGTCTACAAACAGGATAGCGATGAAAATATGGAATTCATCGGCGAAGACAGCATCAACCACACCGGCCGCAACGAAGAGGTTAAGATCACCACCGGCAAAGCCTTTGACCTTGTGGCCAGCACCCTGAGCAAAAACCGCAAAAACATTTCCAAAAACGTATCCGAATGCACTATTCAGGTGACCATCCGCAACAACAGCAACGAAGAAAAGACCATCGACGTCTTCCATCAACTGGGCGGCAACGCACGCATCATCCGCTGGGACATCAAACCCGAAATCGATAGCAACAACAAGGCAACTTTCCCGGTAACCGTCCCCAAGGACTCTGAAATCATCTTCACCTTCCGGGAAAGAACCGAGTATTAAGGCCATGAAAGATAGTCTGTTACCCGCTCTGCCCGTGCACTCGGATGCAGGATTGGGATTTCCCGATAGTATTGCGGATGAAAAAGATTATCTTATCAATACAAAATTAGTCTTGAAATAAAGGAGTATAAACATGAAGAACAAGATCTTAGTCAGCATCCTGCTTTTGCTGATCGGCACAATGCTTTTGGCAGAAGATTGGCTCACCATCTACAACGATGATCTGTCGTTGGTGCGCAGTACCTTTGACCTCGACCTGCAGGGCGGGAGGCAAGAATACAATTTTGACATGATCACCTCGCGCATCCAGCCCAGCAGCGTGATCGTAAGTTCCAAGCTCCCAGGCTTTAAGGTGGCAGAACAGAATTATGAATATGACCTGGCAGACAGAGGAGCGGTTTTGGGCAAATATCTGGATAAAGAAGTGACGGTTTACATGGAGGATGGCTCGCGTACCACCGGCATCCTAAAGTTCTTTGACCGCAGCACCTACGGCATCACCGAGAGCGGAACCGAGCGCTTCATCATGGTTGACGCAGCTAAGGCGCAGACGGTGCAATTGGCCAGTTTGCCCACTAACTTTTATGTGCGTCCCACGCTGCATTGGAGCTTGATTTCGCCCCGAAGCGGCAAGGTGCCGATCCAGCTCAGCTACCTCAGCGGCGGCTTTAGCTGGGATGTGACCTACAACACCGTTTGGGATGGCGAAAAGCTGGATTTCAACTCCTGGGTGACCATCAACAACCGCAGCGGCAGAGCCTTTGAAGACGTCAATCTCAAGCTCATCGCCGGCGACATCAATAAAGCGCGTGATTATGGCTATTTTGAAGAAATGGCCAAGGCCTATTCGGCAGCGGGTGGGGATGATTATTATGAAGCACCCTCCTTTGAAGAAAAGGCTTTTCACGACTTTCATATGTATACCCTGGATGAGAAAGTGAGCTTTGCAAACAACCAAACCAAGCAGCTGGCCCTCTATCCCACCATGAAGGTAAGTGCTGAAGGCAGATATGAATACGATCTCTGGGGTAGTGGCGTAAAGAGCGTGATCAAGTTTAAAAATACCGAAGCAAATGGCATCGGCGTGCCGCTTCCCAAAGGCGTGATCAAGGTCTACAAGCAAGATAGCGATGAGAATATGGAATTCATCGGCGAAGACAGCATCGACCACACCGGCCGCAACGAAGAGGTGAAAATCACCACCGGCAAAGCCTTTGACATCGTGGCCAGCACGCTGAGCAAAGATAGAGCATATATCTCAGACAGGGTGAGCGAACGCACCGTTCAGGTGACGATCCGCAACAACAGCGACGAAGAAAAGACCATCGACGTCTTCTATCAGCTGGGCGGCAACACACGCATCCTGCGCTCTGACATCAAACCCGAAATCGACACCAACAACAGGGCAACTTTCATCGTGAAAGTCCCCAAAAACACTCAAGCGATCTTCAGCTTCCGTGAAAGAACCGAGTACTAAAGCCATGAAAGACAATCTCTATAACAATCTCTTAGGAATTCAGCGCGCCATGCTGAAGGTGCTGGGCGAGGTTTCTTCGCTCACCAGCAGTCCTGTGGCCATTGAGGAAGCCATCGATGACCATTGGCATCCCAAGTGTGACGTATTTGAGACCTCCACGCATTGGGTGATCGTGATGGAGCTGGCAGGCGTCAATAAAGATGAGGTAAGTATCACGCTCACAGATGATTACCTGCGCATCAGCGGCACACGTATCTTCACCACCGACGGCGAGCGCGCCAGCTATTACAATATGGAAATAGAAACCGGCAACTTCGACCGCCGTTTCTTCCTGCCCGACACACCCATAGAGAAAGACAACCCCAAGGTGCAATACATCAACGGAATGCTGCGCATCGCATTTCCGCTGGCACCCATAGTAGAGAGAATTATCCCCATTTCATGAGCTGATTAATACTTCATACTCCTCATACTCCCTGCAGACTAAGCTTGACAAGCGCTGCAGGGTTTTTTTTATGTCCTAAAAATACAATCAATAAAGGATGTGAAAAATGAAGATTCTCGTGATCAACTGCGGTAGCTCCTCGCTCAAATATGAGGTCTACCAAATGCCGGAACAGATTAGCCTGGGCAAAGGACAGGTAGAACGCATCGGCCTGGAAGACAGCTTTTTAAACCAGGAACGCGGAAGTGAGACCTTCCATCTGGACAAACCGGCTCCCACACATACGGAAGCCTTTGCCATGATGATCGATGCACTGCTGAATTCCAAATGTAAACTCATCGACTCTCCCGAAGAAATCTCCGGAGTGGGACACAGAGTGGTGCACGGCGGCGAAGACTATGCCCAATCCGTGATCATCGACGATAAGGTGATCAAAGCGATCGAAGACAATATAGCCTTGGCACCCCTGCACAATCCCGCCAACCTCATCGGCATCAGACAAAGCATGAATATCTTCAAGGATGTGCCGCAAGTGGCCGTCTTTGATACCTCTTTCCACCAAACCATGCCACCCAGCGCCTATCTCTATGGCCTCCCACGCGAACTTTATGACAAATACCGCATCCGCAGATACGGTTTTCACGGCACCTCACACCGATATGTGTCAAATGTGGCTCTGCAACTTACGAAACGCTCCGCCGAAAACACCAGTATGATCACCTGTCACCTGGGCAACGGGGCCTCCATCACTGCCATCCAAAATGGCGTATCCTTCGACACCTCAATGGGATTCACTCCCCTGGAAGGCTTGATCATGGGCACGCGCAGCGGAGACCTCGATCCCTCCATCCTCTTCTACCTGGAAGAACGCGGCTACAGCATGAAAGACCTCAATATCATGCTCAATAAAAAGAGCGGACTGCTGGGGCTCTCCGGAATTTCCAGCGACCTGCGTGACCTGGAAGCCGCTGCAGAAGCCGGAAACGCAAACGCCATCCAAGCGCTGGATGCCTTCGCACATCGCGTCAAAAAATACATCGGTGCCTATGCCGCGTGCATGGTAAAAGTAGACCTCCTCATCTTTACCGGAGGCATCGGCGAAAACGGCGTCAATATGCGCAACAGAATCTGTAACAGACTGGAAAACATCGGCATACATATCAGCCCCGAACTCAACCAGGAAGTGGGCTCGCAACCCGGAGTCATCTCCAAAGCCTATTCACCCGTCACAATCCTGGTCATCCCCACCAATGAGGAACTGCAGATTGCGATGGATACGCATGAGCTGGTTTCGGTGAGTTGATAGTTGGCTGCGTAGGGGCGCTTGCCCATGGCGCCGGTTTTGTTTCTTCCACGGATGTGGCCAGCAAGCTGGCAAGATGGAGAGAGGGAGGGGCGATTTCGTCGCAGTTGTGAGTAGTGAGTTGTGAGTTGTGAGCGGCTGCGCAAGTGATTGGGATGCGGATAGTTATTAGGTTTAGAACAGCAAACTTCGTTTGCTTGCGGCGGTGCGGCTTACGCCGGTACCTTCGGTGCGTGGCAGGCTCCGGCTACCGGGCTGCGCTGGTTTCGGGGATGCGGACGATTGTGGTGTTGATTCGCACGATGGTGGAGCTCTTCTTTTTTCCACGAATTACACGAATTATGCGGCCAGCTACCGCTGGCTTTTTAATCAATAATCTATGGTGTCCAAGCCTTGAAACATGGCTCCCCATCTACATCTTGGCGATTACTAACAACTGACAACTGGAAACTGGCAACTTGCCGACATCGTCGGCCCCCGGGCGAGGTCGTCAGGGTATATTATGAAGGGATGTTTTTCTGAAGTCGGTTTTGTTTTGGCCTTGCCGAAACAATGTGACCGCTACGGCGAACGCCTCTGCCGGACTAACTGCGGCGCAGCCTTACCGCCAGCTTAAAGCCTGATGGGGGTGATGGTGCCCTGATTGAGCTTGAGTGCGGGTTTGCCGTGGATCATCATCACGATGCCCAGCTCCTTTTTGCAGGAGGGACAAAGCGGACGCGAGTGCGTGGCCGCTCCTTTGATGCCCACAAAGTCGTCTGTGAGCCTGTCTATCATGCATTTGATCAGTCTGCCTTTGCCGGCTTTGTAGTAGCGGAAAAGCAGGTAGCCGCATTTGCATTGGACGTCCAGGATCCTGGCCAAGCTGCACCTATTCCTGTTGTGATTTCAGCTGCTCTATCTGCTGTTTGGTGACGTCGATAAAGTATTGTGCATCGCAGCTTTGGAAGGTTTCCAGCGCTTTCTCCAGCTTCTGGAGAGCGGTGGTGATGTCGCCCTGTTCCACGTCCAGCATGGCCATGTTGAACCAGGTGCGGCCGATGTCGTCTACGTCGTTGACCAGCGTGGCGATGCGCATCTGTTCCCGGTAGAGCTTTTCTGCCTTGGCAAAGTCGCCTCTCTTCTTGGCCACGTTGCCGATGTTGCCGATGGAGTGTGCCTTGCCTTCCATATCCTGCAACTGGTGCTGGATGCGGAGGTTGGCCCGGTAAATCTTGAGGGCTTCGTCGAGGCGGTTGTGCGTGAAATTGATGTCGCCGAGGGCGTCGTAGCAGAAGCTCATGCCCACTTTGTCGTTGATTTCGCGGGCCAGCTCCAGCGAGCGCGTCACATATTCTTCCGTCTTATCTATCTGCCCTTCATAATAATACATCTCTCCGATGTCGTAGAGGACGATGGAGATTTGTATCTTGTTGCCAATGTATTCGGCGAGCTTGAGGCTTTGCTGGTAGAGCTCCATGGCCTTGGCGTTTTCGCCGATGTTGCGGTAATAGATTCCGAGGTCGAGCAGCACCTTGCTGTAGCCGTTGCGGTCGCCGCTTCTGGAAGCGAGGTCCAATGCTTTGTGGTAGTGTTTCAGGGCGGGCGCTTTCTTGCCCATGCGGGAGTGGACGATCCCGAGTCCGGCGTGTCCGATGCGCATGGAGATTGGGTCTTTGAGCTGAGTGCCTATCTTGAGCTTTTCGGTGTAAAACTCTTTGGCTTTGGGGTAGTCGCCCTTATTGGTGTAATAGCTGCCGATGATGCCTGCGAGTGTGTTGAGGGCCAGGCGGTGCTTATGCTCTTTGAGGCGGTTCCAGAGCGGCAGCGCCTTGCTTTCGATGGCTGCGTGATCCATGGTGAAGAGGATGGCTTCGCAGTGGTCGGTGTCCACCTTGTCCTTGATCACGGGGTCTTTGATCCGGCCGCTGTATCGGGTGAGAAACTCGTCCAATTCGGGATATTGGGCGCGGTTGATGAACAGCCGTGATTTGAGGTAGATCCACTGGTCTTTTTGGGGTTTATCCGAATCCAGGAGCGCTTCATGTTCCTCGAGGATGGCTTCCGCTTTGTCGTTGTCCGCCAGCATCAGATGCAGTTCGGCACAGGCGAGTTCAGCGTCGATGGCGGCGGTTTCATCCACAGGATACTGGGCGATCTGCTGGCACATTCTGAGGCAGAGCTCCAGCGCACCGCTATAAAAATAGTGCCGGGCGAGTTTGCCGCACCAGCGGTAGATTTCTTCCCTGTCCTGAGCTCTGACCCAATGGTAGGCGGCGAGGTCCCAGACCTGTTCATTATCGCTGTCTTTATTGGAATAGAAGGTGGCGATGCGCCTGTGGATATCCTGTTTTTCGCCGAGGAGGATGCTGCGGTAGACGGTCTCCGAAAAGAGGGGATTTACAAAGCTGATGAGCTGCACGTCCGTTTCCTCATATTTGAGGATGCCTTTGGCAAGGAGGCTTTCGTAGGCGGCGACGGTGCGGGCAAAATCATAGCGGGTAAACAGGGGTTCGACCTCGCTGAGATTCACGGGTTTGCCATAGATGGAGGCGAGGCGGATGTAGAGCTGTTCATCGGGCGGGAGGCTCTCGTATTGCGCCTGGAGGAGGTTTTCCAGATCATCTGGGAGCAGCCCTTGCGTCCTCATATCTTCGATGATCTGGTGCGTGATGAGGTCGCTGGATGCAGCCCAGTGCTTTTGGATGTGCGAAAGCAGGTCGCGCAGAAAACGGGGGTTGCCGCGGCTGATGCTGAAGAGCCTTTGTGAGGCATGCGAGGTGATATTGGGCACAAAGTGTCTGATGTATTCCTGCGCCGTATCCAGCGTCCAGTTGCTCAGCTTGACCTCCCGGATGTCAAAGCCCTGCAAAGCTTCGTCTTTTATCATATCCAGCGAGGTGATGATGACTTTATCCTTCTGGTAGAGTTTGTGGCGGACCAATTGGAGGATGAGCCTGCGGCTTTGGAGATCGAAGTAATGGTAGTTTTCGATCACCAGGATGCGGCCTTCGGGATAGAGGTGGGTGAGCATTTCCAGCACCGTCTGCAAGGCTGCTTCCTGCCTCCCTACAGAGCTGGGCCTGCCGAAAACCAGCTCCTTGAGCATCTTTTCGTCGAAGATGATGCCCTTGGATTTTGCCCAGGCGGTGATGGAGTCAAATTCGTCTCTGAAATGGATGATGCCCAGTTCCTGGCGCATACTGCTGAAGAAGATTTCCAGCCTGAGTGCGGAATAATGAGGCTCGGCGACGAACATCTGGAAGGCGGGCTCGCTGTCCCAATAGGGTTTGCAGAGCTTGTAAGCCATTTGGCTCTTGCCTGTGCCGGGACTGCCGTGGATCACGCACAGGAAGCCATCTTCCGAGCTCATGCCATGCTGCAATCGGGCAAAGGCCTCAGAATCGTAGACCAGGGGATCGGAATCGTATTCCTGAGCCAGGTTTCCCCATCTGGGCGGCAGCTCACGCACGAGCTTGTAGATGTCCAGCGGCTCTTTGATGCCCTTGAGGCCGGTGCTGCCCAGGTAGTGAGTTTCAAAGCGGCCTACCAGGTAGGGGAGCAATTCCTTGGAGAGGCAGACTTCTCCCGGGCCGGCGAAGTTCATCAACCGCGCAGCGATATTCACCGCATTGCCGATGATGCCGTATTCGTAGCGTTTGGGTGCGCCGATGACGCCAAAGAAGGCGTTGCTGTAGGTGATGCCCACGGAGATTTCTATGCCCGACCGCCTGATGCGTGAGACGCGATGCGCCACGGTGAAGGCGCGGAAGATGTCGTTTCCATAGACGAAAGGCACGCCGAAGGTAACCAGGATGATGTAACCCTTGTCGGTGTAGTCTATTTTGTTGATTACGCCCATGTTTTTGACCACGATGGACTGCACTTTTCTATAGACGGTTTGGTAGTCTTCCGGGTCGATGTCATCGCTTTGGGTGGGTACGAGTTTGATGAAGAGGACGGAGGCGTTTCTCAGCTCGGCGGGATTGCTCTGCAGGCTGAGTTTGCGCACTATATCCTGGGGGAGAAAGAGGTTTGCCGATCTCGAAGTGGGCAGCTTTTGCGGTTCAAGCAGATAGGGGGTGGGTGGAATCTCGCAGGCGGGGCCCAGAAGCTCATCTGCCTCGGCTTTTTCTGCCAGTTCATACACCGCTTCCAGGGCTGGTGAAGTGAGATAGTAATCCAGGTGCCACTTGGGTTCGCCCACCACGCAAAGCTTGACGGGGCCTATTCCCCAGGCGCCGTGGATGTGAAAGCCAAAGCCATATTCCTTTTGGAAGCGCACATCCAGGACGGCCGTCTGCTCCAGCACTTCCCGGCAGAGCTGTTGCATATCGGGAAGCTGCCGGTCATTGATGGGAAGGATGATGAGGCAGGCATCGCCACCATATTTGACGATCTCACCGCCATGGGGCTTGATGATCTTGTCCACATCGCCAAAATAGCGGTTCAATACGTTGGTGATCAGCTCAACGCCATAGTGCCCGCCGGAAGTGGCGGCCTCCGTGATCTTGGTGAAGCCGGAGACATCCAAAAACATGATGCCGGCGTAAAGATCACGCGTGAAAGGCAGAGACGATTTGGCCCTGACCCCACCCAGGAGCCTGGAGGGGATCAGAGCCTTGGAAATATATTGTTTTACTATTGGTTAGTCCTTGAGCCTGGAATCTCTTTCCTGGGTTTTGGAGCCGGTGTTTGTGCCTGGCCGGGGCGCATCGTACGGTTGCCCTCGATGAAATCCATCATCTCACGATAGGTGCCGCTGAAGCCGATGACGAAGTAGAAGCGCTGACTGGCTTCACCTGTCTGGACGTCGGTATAGCTGGTCTGCCCGCCGGTTGTGTAACCAACGAAGTCGAAGAATCCATAAGGATTGCTGGAGGCGTAAACCACGTAGTAAGGCACCTCTATGGGCTCGCCTCCGGTGGTGGCAAGCACGGGCTCCCAAGTGATGTGGAAGTTGCCTTCCTCCCTGCTAAGCTGAACTCCCGTGGGAGCTTGCAGTTGCTGCTCCTGCACGATGACGAGGGCGGTGTATTCACGCACGTCGTTCAGGATGCCGGTACTCATGGAGAGCTTGAGGTCGTAGACTCCCGGCTGGTTGAATTGATAGCTCCAATCACGGCTGGTGGCATCGACTACGCCGTCATTGCCCAGATCCCATTCCACGAGGGTGGAAGGATGCTCGTGGCCGATGGAGGTGTTGGTAAACTGCACCACGGTGCCCGGGGCGACAAATCTGTGGCTGGGCCGGATTGCGATCTGATGCAGGTAGGTGAAGGCGCCGACGTCTGAGATGGTGCCGTCGCTATCCAGGGGTTCAGCCGGTGAACCGGCATCAATACAGGGGCTGAAGGGTGTGAGCGTGTAGTCTCTTTGGGCAGCATCGGTAAACATGGGATCGGCGGTGAAGTTGCCCACGCCGGTGTGCTGTCCTGCGATGGCGATATTGTTATAATTAAAGTCAAGATCGCTGCCGGTGAGGATGAAAGGCTGATCGGTAGCGGGGTTTGAGGTGCCGATGTTGTTCAGGAACACTACCTGGGCGTCCGCCGCTTTCAGATAGTGTTGCATCCCCACCAGGGTGTTGTTGTGAATCTTCCAGGGGCCGGCTCCCATGAGGTCAAAACCGGTGTAAGTCCAGTCCTGATGCTCGCTGACGAAGTCCGGTTCATTGATGATATAGTGGCCGTGGATGGTCTTTGCCTGCGCCATTGATGCGGCTTTGATGCCTGTGGAGCAGTTGAAGACCTTCAGAGGCTGGATGAGGGTGCTGTTGCCATCTGCAAGCATGAGTCCGATCTTGGCTTGCTCGATCTGAGATTCTTTGATAAAGCCGCCGACGTTGTTGCCCAGCAGGATGCCGATGTTGTCAAAGCGGCTGGTCTGCGTGCTGTTACGGACGCGGATATTGGTCAAGGTGGGCGTGGAAACGGCTCTATAGCTTTGGGTGTTGCTCAGCTCCAGGCCATACTGATATTCGGTGATCTCAACGTCGTTCAAAACCACCCTATCCAAGTCTATGAGCTGCATACCGTAGCTTTCGGCTCTGCTGGTCTGCGTGCTGTTGCGGACGCGGATATTGATCAGCGTGGGCGTGGAAACGGCTCTGCTTTCCGGATCGCCCTGATATTTGAGACCGTGGTCGTAGTCCTCGATCTCGATATCTTCCAGATGCGCTTCCACACGTCCGGAGATGTCTATACCAAAGCCTTCGGCTCTGCTGGTCTGCGTGCTGTTGCGCACGCGCAGGTTGATCAAGGTGGGCGTGGAGACGGTTTGGCTGGAGTTTTTGATCTGTATTCCTCTATAATAATTCTTGAATTCCGCATCGTTGATGACCACGTTTTTCACTTCCTTGATGAGGAGGCCATACTTGCTCTGACGGCTGGTCTGAGTGCTGTTGCGCACGCGGATATTGATGAGTGTGGGAGTGGCACGGCCGCCGCTGTCTTCGCCGCGGATGAGGATTCCGCGTGGCATATCCAGGATTTCCAGGTCTTGGATATTGGGCCCGGCATCTTCTTCGATGAGCAAGCCCAGGGAGTTGTCTTCTTCACGGCTGGTCTGAGTGCTGTTGCGGACGCGCAGGTTGATCAAGGTGGGCGTGGCGGTGGGTGTTTGGCTGCTCTTGACCTCGATACCCGTTTTATAACCGGCGATATCCAGGTTGTTGATGCTCACATTGCCGCTTATTTTGGCGCCGACGGTGCCCTTGATCGGGGTGTTGCGGCTGGTTTGCGTGCTGTTGCGTACGCGGATATTGATCAAGGTGGGCGTGGTGTCTGTCCTCGAGTTTTTCACTTCAATGCCGGTGTCGTAACCATCCACCTCAACGGCGCTTATCTCAGCAGAGCCCTTCAAGCTGAGGCCCGTGCCTCTGAGCACACCGTCACGGCTGGTTTGCGTGCTGTTGCGCACGCGGATATTGATCAAAGTAGGCGTGGTGGAACCTGAGGCCGCTTCGTTGTCTATCACTATTCCTTCGGGGTAGCCATCAATCTCCACGCTGTCGATCTGAGCAGAGGAGTTGGCGCCGATAAAGATGGCGGTCTCCGCATCTCTGATGTCTCTGGAATCGGTGGTATTGATGGTAAGGCCCTGGATATTGGGGCTGGAGCCCATGATCTTCAGTGGCGAGCTGGCATCCAGGATGGTGCAGCCCGTCAAAGAGCTGACGTTGCGGTTGTTGCCCTCAAAGACGAGCCCTGTCCAACCGCCCGCTGCGGGACCGGCAAAGGTAACGTTGTTGGCGATCAGTGTTCCCTCGATGGTGAGCGGCTCGTCGCCAAAGACGTTGATCACCACTCCATCCATGATTTCAAAGACGCCGTCGTCACCGAAGGTGATGCCATTGAAGAGGTTGTAAGGCGAGCCGGCGGGGTCCCAAACGGGAGGCAGCACACCCGGGAGCACACAGGTTCCCTGCATACTGATATATTCCATGTAAGTGACGCTGTCTTCTTCGTTTGCGGTGTCGTGTCCCACGGTGAGGCTCACGTCGTATTGACCGGCGTTTTGATAGATATGTACGGGGTTTTGCTCGGTGGAAGTATTGCCATCGCCAAAGTTCCAGAGCCAGTAGTTGGGATTGCCCAGAGTGGCATCCAGAAACTGCACGCTCTGGCCGGTATATTGATAGTTTACATCGGTGGAAACAGCAGCTTCAAAGTGATCCAGGACGTGCATATTAAATTCTGCGCTGCTGGTTGCACGGCGCTGGAAGTCGTTGACCTCGATCACAAAGCGCGCAACCTGCACCCCTTCCGTGAGCGAGGAAAAGAGCACCGTGTGCTGACCGGGGATATTCGGCTGGTTGATGGGATGGTAGGCAAACTGGATGTTTTGATCGCCATAGCCCATGCTCAGTGCGATGCCCAGGTCGCTGATATCGTCGTCCACATCGCTGATATACTCTGAAAAGTCCACCAGATAGGTGCTTCTGTGGATAAAGTAAAAGTCTTCAGGCAGGCTCAGCGTGGGAGCGGCATTCACGTGGTTTACATTCACCGTGATCTGATGCGAGGCAGAGTTTCCATATTGATCCGTAGCGGAAACGGTGATAACCTCGCTGCCCCACCAGTTGGGACTGGCATTGAGGTACATATTCCCCCAGCTATCAACGGTTCCGCTGATGTGTTCGCTGCCCTGCACTCCATACTGCAACACGGCGTGATCCGGAGCGGTAAACACCTGCGTGAGGGAATAAGGCCCACCCGTCTGCCCCTGGAAAAACTCCAGCGTGGAAAGGGGATCGTCCACCAGAGCCGGCCCGGCATAGCCCACGGAGATGTAATTTGGCATCACATATTGCACGGTTGCGCCGGTGGTAAGCATCAGCGACAGCCTCACGGTGTAGATGCCCGCGGTGGTGTAGGTATGCATGGGTTCGGGCTCCAGGCTATCGAAGGTGCCGTTGTTGTCAAAATCCCAATAGTAGCGCACGCCTTGCAGGGGCGGGATCATCCTGAACTGCACCGTAAGCGGCAGATCGCCCTCGGTGGGATAGGCCACGAAAGCCTGGTCTTGCACGGGCGTCATGGAAGCATAGGCAACCGGGAGCGTCAGAACGGGATTGACGGGATCGTTGCTGTTGATAGACACGTTGTAAGTCAGCGTACCCAGATAATCGCCCAGAGGCTGAATGTCGTAGGTGACTTCCAGCTCGCTATCGGGAGCCACCGTACCGGATGAAGGCGTAAATTGCACATAGCTTTCGTTATTGTGTACATCGATATTAAAAGTGAGATCCTCACCGCCACGGTTATAGATGGTGAGGGTACCCGTCGTACCGAAGTTTGGCTCCAGCACGTGGTAGATAAACGGCGGCGAAACCTCGATCTGAGGCGCACTCACATCAAATGCAGTCACGGGAATCTGCATCATCCTGTCACCGAAGTAGACGGTAAAGACTGCGTTTTTGGCCGCAACTTCCTGAGGATGGAATTTGATCTGGAAGGTCATGCTCCCGCCGCTATTCAAGCTGTGTGGCAAGCCCGTGATCAGCTCTCCACCCACGATTATCTCGTTTGAAAGGCTGAATTCCGGGTCTCCGGACAAGGCGACATTGTCGATCAAAAGACTGCTCAAACCGGAGTTGTAGCTGTGAGTCAACACCAGGTTGCGGGTGGCGACCTCGCCCAGAGGGCAGCTATTGCCAAAGCTCACAGCCTCGGGGTCTGCCACCAGGGTTGGCTCCCAGGCACTGCCATAGACCGGAACCGAGTAGGTGCCACAGTCGGTATTGATGATCATGATGTCTTCATGATAGCCATAATCGGCGGAGTTGAACTTCACGTTCAATTGTGCCTCTGAACCATTATACACGGTATGAGGCAGAGGCGGATCGTTGGTGTATTGAAAGTAAACACCCTCTTCAAACTGCACACTCTGGATGGAGGCTCCGTTTAATCCTCCCGAAACGCCGAAGCCCACCGCACGATAGTAATCCTGGTTGACCTCCCCGTTGCCAAAATCTATGGCTTCCGGCGCAACGGTGATGGTATAATCCGCGCCATATCCATCCAAATTGACGTAGTGGTTCATCGGTCCGGCGGTGGAAATGCCGGTATCTGCAACAATTGTGATGGTCTCCAGATCTGAGACCGGGGCGTATGCCAGTGTGGGAGCGTAGAAAACCTGAAACTCAAAGTCCTCATTGGTACCCAAATTCACCGGGAAGGCGGGCAAGCCGGTCAGATAGTAGGGAGCGGTTGTGGGAATGCTGACAGACAGAATCTGCAGCGATCCGGTACCTGTGTTCCGCACCGTGACGGTCCTGTGGCTTTGGGTGTGGATTTGTTGGCCACCAAATTCTATTTCTGTGGGATAGGCATAGAAAACAGGCTGACGCAGGCCGGTGGAGCCGGCAGCTTGAGCCACGCTCAGCTCAGCGCCGCCTGAGGGCTGGTTAACCATGGCCCACATGGAGCAGGTTAACAGGGTGAGAAGTAGAAGCAATCCAATCTTCCTCATCGTGAATCTCCTGAAAATCTTCATAAAAGTGTTTTGCATAGACGTGCCCTGCCTGCGCCCTTCCGAGCTCAGGCTGAAGCGATATAGATCAGACATTATATTAAAGTCCATATTCATTACTCGAAAGTGGGTGGAACCCCCCACTATTTAAGTTGAAGCATTATTTTCAAGTGGCAGATAAATGTCAAGCTCAATTATGCAATTGACGCACCATCCATCACACCTTTTAACTTAAGCCTTGACACATTCGCACACCCTAAGGACTGTAGCTTCAATGAATATCTGACAGAAGGTTACAATGAGTAAAAGCAAAGATATCCAAAGCATTATCCAGGTTTTTGGCGTGGAAGTACAGCGCATCCCGATCAAGACCAGGATCATCGTTGATACAGACGACATCCACGATCTGGTGAGAGAATACGCCCTGCCCCACCTGCAGGAAGGCGACGTGCTCACCATCTGCGAAAGCCCTTTGGCCATCACCCAGGGCAGAGCCATCCCCGTGAGCGAAATCAAGGTGGGATTCTGGGCCAAACTGCTGAGCCGCTTCGTAGCCAAAGTGCCCTATGGCATCGGCTTGGGCGCTCCCACCAGTATGCAATGCGCCATCGAGGAAACCGGCCTCTGCCGCATCCTCGTAGCCGCCGCAGTGAGCGCAATTGGCAAACTCTTCGGACGCAAAGGAGATTTCTACCGTGTGGCCGGAATGCAGGCTGCGCTGATCGACGCCGCTACCACCACACCCATCCCACCCTACAACGAAACCGTGATCAAAGGCCCGCTCAACCCCAAAGGCGTGTGTGAAGGCCTGCATGAGGAATTTGGCTTCGACTTCGCCGTGATGGATATCAACGACATCGGCGGCAGCTGGATGATCGGCGCAAATGAGGGCGTAAACAAAGAGTTTATGGAAGCGGCAATGAAAGATAACCCTCAAGGACAGGGAGACGAGCTGACACCGTTTTGCATCGTGCGAAGGGTGGCCAGCGGGGCTGGCAAGTAGTCAGTTGTGAGTTGTTGGTTAAGCAGCTGAGAGACAGTTGTTTAGCTTCGTGGATTTATCCGTGAACTTCCGTGTTCATCCGTGGACTTTTTAAACATCAAGCTGCGCTTGATTGCGGCGCTACGGGCGAGCGCCGGCTACCAGGCGAGCTGCGCTCGCCCCATCCCCACCACAACTACCCGCACCCCAATCACTTGCGTAGCATTCACAACTAACAACTGCGACGAAGTCGCCCCGTCCGTGGAAAAAAGTCCTTTCATAATATACCCTGACGACCTCGCTCAGACGAAGAAAAATCCAAAAATCCAATCTCGTAACTGCTTGCCAAAGCTAAGACTACGGAATGTGGCAAATATTGTCTCTTTTAGCCCAGGAGTAAAATACACGGATTGCCCCATAGACCCTCCATCACATGGTCTACCGCCCCTAAAACACCGCTTCCAGTCTATATTTGGCTGGCACTCAAAACTCACAACTGGCCAGCTTGCTGTCCCGCCGACACCGTCGGCTTCGCGTGTATCAACCTGATCGAAGCATAGCTATCCTGCAGTTCTGCCACCCGTCCCGCCTGGATAAAGCGTCTCTTATAGTAGTTCATGGAGATGTCATCAATCACGATGCCACGGTTTGAGCTGTGTATCATCTTCACCTGATCGCCGTTTACCTCTATCACCATGCCCACGTGCCCCACCCTGCTGGATGCCAGGGATCTGCCTTTGAAAAAGAGCAGGTCGCCCTTTTGCACTTCGGAGAGCGGAATCTTGGTGGTGAAAGCCGCTTGCTGACTCGCCGTGCGCGGAATAGTGAGCCCTTCCATGGAATAGAGATACCTCACAAAGTTGCTGCAATCCATGATCTCGCCTCTGGGATTGCGAAATTTGTAGGGACGGCCCAGATATTGGCGTCCGTTATCCAGCATATGATCCACCAAAGTCTCTTTGATTAAGGTCGGATACTTTTGGCAGATAATGGTCTCGATCAGGACGTCGATGTCATCCTTCCCGATTTCTTCTGCCTCGGTGAGCTCTGTGGCCTCTTCCGCTTCAGCGGACTCGGCAGACTCTACAGTTTCTGCAGCTTCTGCGGGCGCAGAGGACTCAGCGGGCTCGGTGGCCAGCAGCCCTGCACACGCAAAGAGCAGTATCATAAGGCTGAGGACGGATCTGCGCAGCACGCTTCCGCCCCAGCGGGTTGTATATATATCCATAAAAGTTTCCGTTTGTTTGCATTTTGTTATTGTGTTGATTTCAACATCTTATGATTAGGATGCAAGAAATGAACCAAGTTGAGGATTATCTTGGGGTTATGCTTGCTTCATTATCATTCGTGTAATTCGTGCAGCCACAAATAGCCTCGCTCCATCCCGCAGACCTTTCCCGTCTAAGACTTATCACCCAACCAACCCATTCGTGTTCATTCGTGGAAAATAGAAAAGGCTATAACTTAGTGCGTATTCCCACTATAACTACTTGAATCTCAATCACTTGCGCCAGCACTCACAACTAACAACTAACAACTAACAACTGCGACGAAGTTGCCCCTCTCTCCCTCACAAAAAAAGCCCCGGGATATCCCGAGGCTTTTGTTTTTATGTTTCAGCTAAGTTTGCGGGGTTATTTCTTAAGTACCATCTTCTTGGTAGCGCTATAGCTGCCGCTCGTCATCCTGTAGAGATACACGCCGGATGCGAGTGCTTTGCCGGAGCTGTCACGTCCATCCCAGCTGATCTGATAATGTCCGGCGGCGTCGTGGCTGCGCTCGAAGCTGCGCACCATCTGTCCACGCTGGTTGTAGATATCTATCTTCACGTTTCCGGGATTCTCAAGCTGATAGCGGATGGTGGTATTGGGGTTGAAGGGGTTTGGGAAAGAATTTCCCAATTTGGTGACCTTGGGTATGGAAGGGCTGCCGCCATCTTCACCCGTGATGCTGAAGATCACGCTGGCGGGGCCATGGTAGCCGGTAGTACCGTCCATATCCACGTTTTGCAGCCAGTAGTAGTAAACTCCCTCATCCACCAATTCTGTATCCAAATACTTGTAAGTCTGGACTTCAGAGCTGTTGGTGGCAGTAATCATGGGGCAAATGGAGATCGCCGTCTCCAATTCATCGGTATTGCTACGCAACACGTTATAGCCCAGGAGGTTGCTCTCGCTCTGTGAGGTCCAGGTGAGCTGCACGTAGTTTTCTGCGGTCATGGTGGCAGAGAAGTGTGAGAGCGTCACGGGAAGGGTGGGGTCTTGTCCACGGCCGATGAGCACTTCGATCTCTCTGGGGCCGGGTGGAGGTGCAGGCACGTAAATAAAGGCAACATCTTCAATCATTTCAGCGGCATGCCAGTTGCCATCATATTTCACGGCTATCCACTCATTCTGAGCTCTCACCGGTCCGCCTGCATCGGCCAAGCTGCCAACCGCCCAAGGTCCATCTCCAAACAGAGTGAGACACTCATGCCAAATAACCTCAAAATCGGCAACATCGGGCGTAGGGCCGGGCTCACTAATGATGCTGTAATTGGCATCGCCACCCATGATTCCAATACCGTAACTGTAATAATCTCCATTGGGATCCTGACCCGATACTACCTCTTTGATTTCGCCTTCAAAAAAGTCGTAAAGATCTGTTATTTGGAAATTATCGATATTCACGCGGCGCTCTTCTGTGCTTTGATCTTGCACTTCAGGCCTGATTTGCACGCGGATGTTTCTGGTGGTGTTGGGATAGGCGTAGTATGTTCTTACTGTATTCGCAGGTGTGAAGGTTAAGGCACACGGGGTCCAGGTATTGCCCTGGTCGGTGCTGTATTCCACTACCCAGGATGTCACGTCGTCATTGGGGGCGTCGAAACGACGATAATCGAAGGAAATGCAGAAAGCACCGCCGGTTTTATCTTCCTTCATGGTCATTGCCGAGGTCCCGTAGCCTCTCAGACGGGCAGACCTTGTTCCATCCTTCCAGTCTTCCGCCTCTGTTCCAATCAGGGCTTCAGTCATCTCCCACTGGAGACCGCTTAAGGTTACTATTCCCGCGTCATAAGTCGTTTTTACCTCACCTTCTCCTTCAAAATCGACAAAGTACCTGTGGTCCGGTCCTTCGCAAACCGTGCCGCTGCAGGTGACGTATTGATCATCAACACCCGGCTCGGAGGGAGACAAGGCTACCGTAACGATACCATTGTATTCGCCTACTTCTAAACCAAACGCAATTATGACATATACGGTTGCTTGCAAATTGCCATCCTCATCTGGGGCAAGCGTTAAAGATGGCCAATATTCGCCAAATTGGGCAGTGTCTACACCAAAATACTGATCCCCGGTGACCACGATTTGTTTACCTTGCAAACCTGATGCAGTTACGGTAAAGCTCTTTGGGAAAGCGTAACCGGTATTCTGATTGTAGTCAAAGCCGGTAAGAATGGTGGGGGAAACACTGAATGCGGGGCTTTTGGCCGAGGGTGAATCTGCGTCAGCTGCATACAGACTTCCAACTGACGTCAGCACAAAACTGGCTGCTAAAGCAATTGCCAGCACAACAACTAAACGTGTTTTTCTCATAATTCCTCCTTGTAGAATCATTAAAATACACCAAGTTATAATTTCTTCGGGTACACGATATTATATCAGGCAATTTTTGTCAAGCTAAGAAATGCGCAACTTCATGCCCCACATTGGGTTGCGCAGATGATACGCCTTGCTTTTTAATGCTTTATCCGGCTGGATTGGAATCAGATTCACCTGCCTGCGCAGCCGGCAGTCGCCGTGGCGGCTATGCCGCAGTTGCCAGTTTTGAGTGCTGGCGCAGGTGGTGGAGATACGGATGGATGTAGCGGGATCGGCGCTTTAGCAAGCGCCCGTACACAAGTGCCTGTACATAAACAAAGCCCCGGGATATCCCGAGGCTTTTTTGTATATGTTTTCAGCTAAGTTTGAAGGTTTATTTCTGCAATACCATCTTCTTAACGCCACTATATTGACCGCTCGTCATCCTGTAGAGGTATACGCCGGAGGCGAGCGCTCTGCCCGAATCATCACAGCCATCCCAGAGGATGCTGTAATATCCGGCTGCGTCGTGGCTGCGCTCAAAACTGCGCACCATCTGTCCACGCTGGTTGTAGATGTCGATCTTCACCTTTCCGGGGCTTTCAAGCTGATAGCGAAGCGTGGTATTGGGGTTGAAAGGATTGGGGTAAGCGTCTTCCAGCTTGGTCACCTTGGGAACGGAGGGGCTGCCTGAGTCGCCTGTGATGCTGAAGATCACACTGGCGGGGCCGTGGAAGTTTGTAGTGCCGTCCATTTCTACGCTCTGCAACCAGTAGTAATAGGTGTCATCTTCCACCAAGTCCTTGTCCAGATAGCTGTAGGCATGCGCTTCAGAGCTGTTGGTGGCGGCAATCATGGCGCAGATCTGGCTGGCTGAGCTCAGGTCTTCCTCGGTGCTGCGAAGCACATTATAACCCATGAGGTTGGTTTCCGTCTGTGAAATCCACTTGAGGTTCACGTAGTTTTCTGCAGTCATGGTGGCCGAGAAATGCGAGAGCGTCACAGGCACGGTGGGTGGGTTGTTGCGGGCCAAGATTACTTCGATCTCATTATTGTCACTAAGTGGGCCCTCTATCTGGAAGCTAACCTTGTTACCACTCATTTGAGCGGTATGCCAGGTATCATTATACTTCACCGCAGTCCAATCCAGTTCACCTTTGCAGGTTCCGCCACCTGGAGCCGGGACTTCGGAATTAAAGGTCCAGGGACCATTTCCAAACAGGGTAAGACGCTTGTGCCAAAGGATTTCAGCACCGCCGAGATCGGGAGCAGGGCCGGTCGGGGTTTTGCTGTAATTGGCATCGCTGCCATTGATAGTGATGGTAAAATCTTGTACCACTTGATAGCACATACTTTCAAAGAAATCGTAATGGTCATTTATTGCGATATTGTCTATGTTCAGGCCCCTGCCTGCTGCGCCCTGGCCTGTAGCTTCCCTGATGCGGATGCGGACGTTTTCAGTGGTATTGATTTCACCGCTGAATGTCTGCACTTCACCTGTCTCCGGAGCAGTAAAGGGATCTCCAACCTGATTCCAGTCGGTTCCACCGTTGATACTGTATTCCACCACCCAAGATGTTTGGGGTTCGTCAGCATAGCGACGGTATAAGAATGAAATTTCGCCGGCGCCATTGCCTTTGTCCTGCAGCATGGTGATGGAAGATGTGGAAGCACCATTCAGGCGGGCAGATTTCAATCCGGCGATGACCTCATTCGTATCGGTTCCGATCCGGGCATCTGTCATATTCCACTCGATTCCATTCAAAACTACGTCTCCGGAAGTATCGGTATCCTTTGTCCCATCTTCAAAATGTACAAGGTATTGAGGTGGAGTAACGCAGCCTCTACAGTTATAATGATGTGTTTCGACATATGACTCATTGGGGGTTCTACGTACATTCACGAGGATATTGGCAGTATAGTCTCCTATATTCAACCCTCCAGCTAACCGGACGTAGAAGGTTGCACTTATATTGCCATCCGTATCTGGATATACGGGAAAACCCACATTTGATATAAATCCATTATCCGGATTATCCGATATTGGGAAGGTACCAGATCCTGATACACTAAGCATCAGCCCTTGCATATTGGATGCGGTTATTACAAAGCTCCGCACTGCAGAGGGGCCTTCGTCCACCACGTAGGTCAAACCCGTCATACTGGTGGGATTAAAGTTCACTACCGCCCTCGTACCTGCAGGTTGAGCAGAGAGATCCACTCCATGAACACCTGCAGCTTCTGATGACGTTGTTGCAAAGCTGGCTGCTAAAGCAAGAGCCAGCAGTATTGTTAAGCCTATTTTTTTCATAATTCCTCCTATAGAATTATCCGATCTTTCAATTTTCATTTTATGCCAAGGGTCACTGTCTCAAGGGGGCGTTTTTTGTCAAGCCTGTATCTCGTTAAGCGACAGCACACTAACAGGTTAACGCACGTGAATGTCGTTCAGATTCTCCACGCTTTGTTTATTCAATATCAGTAGTTAGGCTTAGTGAACCACGTTCAGTTTATAGAAGTGTTAATTTATATTGCCGGTCTGTTTTGAGCCTGTACCGGGGCTTGCCGTGGCGGCTACGCCGCAGTTGCCAGTTGCCAGTTGTGAGTGCTGGCGCAGGTGGTAGAGATACGGATGGATGTAGCGGGATCGGCGCTTTGGCAAGCGCCCGTACAAGGGCGCAGTCTCTCTCCCTCTCTCCCTCACAAAAAAAGCCCCGGGATGGTCCCGAGGCTTTGTTGTATATGTTTTCAGCTAAGTTTGAAGGTTTATTTCTGCAATACCATCTTCTTAACGCCAGCGTAGCTGCCGCTCGTCATCCTGTAGAGATACACGCCGGAGGCGAGAGCTCTGCCGGAGCCGTCACAGCCATCCCAGAGGATGCTGTAATAACCGGCTGCATCGTGGCTGCGCTCAAAGCTGCGCACTAACTGTCCACGCTGGTTGTAGATGTCGATCTTCACCTTTCCGGGGCTTTCAAGCTGATAGCGAAGCGTGGTATTGGGGTTGAAAGGATTGGGGTAAGCATCTTCCAGCTTGGTAACCTTGGGGATGGAGGGGCTGCCTGAGTCGCCGGTGATGCTGAAGATCACGCTGGCGGGGCCATGGAAGTTTGTGCTGCCATCCGTTTCCACACTCTGCAACCAGTAGTAATAGGTGCCATCTTCTACCAAATCCTTATCCAGATAGGTGTAAGTCTGAGCCTGAGAGGTGTTGGTTGCTTCTATCAAGGCGCAGATCTGCCTGGCCGTGCTCAGGTCTTCATCGGCGCTGCGAAGCACATTATAACCCATGAGGCCGGTTTCCGTCTGAGAAACCCACTTGAGGTTCACGTAGTTTTCTGCGGTCATGGTGGCCGAGAAATGCGAGAGCGTCACGGGAACGGTGTGAGCCTTTTCGGTATAGCCGATGAGCAGTTCAAGCGGCATGGTATTAGGTGTAAACGATCTATTGTTATAAAGAGACATCGTGAATGTGGCAGTATAATCTGTCATTTCCAGAGTGTGCCATTCATAATTATCTTTATAAGCTGTATAATAGGTGTAACGAGTATCCGGATTTTTCACAGCAGTATCAATGATAAAGGTACCCCCTCCTGACAGAGTGATACAGTCGTGGAAGTAAGGCACAATTAAACCGTTAATGGGAAGCTCAGAGTCTAATACGTAATCAGGGTCATAGTTGCCATTGCCTCCAGAAACGGTAATACCATAAGCTCCATCTACCACCTCTTTTTCTATACCATTGTAGAAGTCACAATAGTTATTGATTGTGAAATTATCCAAGAGAAGGTCATGACCAGCACCCGTCCTTCTGATGCGTATACGGACGTTATCTTTGGTATTGAGAGCCCGGGAGAATCTCGTGGACCCGGGGATCAAGTTTCCAAAAAACACCCAATTTTGATCACCGGTTTTGTCATGGCTACGTTCCACTACCCATGTTGATGCCTGGGTGCTGTTATTGACGAAGCGATAATCAAACGATATCGTGCCAGAGCCGCATATTTTCATATCTTCCATTGCCATACAGGCCACAGCCCTATCTCCACTTAAACGGGCGCTTCTGTTGCCACCAATGAGATAAGCTGGGTCTGTCTCAATCTTGACTCCATCCAAAATCCATTTAAGCTCGTTTAAATATACATATCCAGCATCATAAAGCGTCTTGTTCTCCACTGCTCCCTCAAAATCAACCTGGTATTGATCTCGATGGACCTCTAAAACTGATCCGCTCAAGTATATGTATCTATACTCATCATCAAGCCCAGATCCAGCCGGTGGTGAATACATCACCGTAATCTGATCAGTGTAGTCGCCCAAAGGCAATCCCTGCTTCAAACCTACATACATCACCTGATCCCAGCCGTCGTTATGGTTGATAGTAAATTCAAATTCGTGACCAAGCGGTTGATCAGCAGCAGTCATAACAATATTGGGGCCTGAGCTGACTGTTACTGTGTATCCTGACAGAGCGTACCCACCCACATTGACAGGCCTATAGTCGTTGGATTGGGGATCGCTTCCCCAATAATAGGTTAAACCGGAAATAGAAGCGGGCTCTACATCATACAAGGTAGTATGGGTATCTATGGGGGTGACGGTTCCATTGATTTTGAGCTCTTGATACAGTCCCGAGTCACCTGCTTCAGCCACGGCATCGTACATATAAAATCTAAATCCACATGTGCCGGTGATATTCTCATAAGCACTACCCGGATCAAGAGAGTTTCCACCCCAGTATTCGTCAGCGTCTATTACAGGAATTGTTATCACCCCGGTGTCAACAGTCAGGGCAAAGGTCGCGCTACCAGAGGTAACAGTAACACCAGGAAGAGAAGTGGCATAGTTATCACTGCTACCTCTCCACTCAGCCTTACGTGCTCCTTGCACACTTTTGCTGATTCCAAATTCGATGCTTGTTATGGTAAGCTGATACCCCTCAGCGACTGTCATCTCAAAACCGATGTATTTGCCGGTGTCAATCACATCGGCTCCGGGCCACCTTACCGCCCTGAAACTATCGTAATTCGTCCAGCTATCCACCCCAACTTTCTCGATATTGCCCATATTGAGCCCAAGAACGGGAGGGCCGTTGTATGTAAGTGATGCAACGTTGCTTTCCCAAAAGCTGCCAAAATTGTACGTGGCACTGAAGTTCTGTGCAAAGCCGGCCGTCAAAGCAAGGGTCAGCAGTATTATTAAGCCTATTTTCTTCATAATTTCTCCTATAGAATTACTCGATTTTTATATTTTCTAATGTTAAGCGAAGGTACAATTTCTCAGAGGGCTGTTTTATGTCAAGTCTGTATCTTGCTTACTGACAGCACACCAACAGGTTAGCGCAAGTGAACGTCGTTCATTTTATCTGCACTTTGTCTCACCGGTTACAGCAGTTATGAATTGTGAACCGCGTTCAGTTTATAGAAGTGTTAATTTTCATTGCCGGTCTGTTTTGAGCCTGTACACAAACAAAGCCCCGGGATGGTCCCGAGGCTTTTTAGTATATGTTTTAGCTAAGTTTGAAGGTTTATTTCTGCAATACCATCTTCTTAACGCCAGCGTAGCTGCCGCTCGTCATCCTGTAGAGGTACACGCCGGAGGCGAGCGCTCTGCCATTGCCGTCACGGCCATCCCAGAGGATGTTGTAATATCCGGCTGCGTCGTGGCTTTGCGAGAAGCTGCGCACTAACTGTCCACGCTGGTTGTAGATATCGATCTTCACCTTGCCGGGGCTTTCAAGCTGATAGCGGATGGTGGTATTGGGGTTGAAAGGATTAGGGTAAGCATCTTCCAGCTTGGTAACCTTGGGGATGGAGGGGCTACCTGAGTCGCCTGTGATGCTGAAGACCACGCTGGCGGGGCCATGGAAGTTTGTAGTGCCGTCCATTTCCACACTTTGCAACCAATAGTAATAGGTGCCGTCTTCCACCAAATCCTTGTCCAGATAGCTGTAGGCGTGTGCTTCAGAGCTATTGGTGGCGGCGATCATGGCGCAGATCTGGCTGGCTGAGCTCAGGTCTTCTTCGGTGCTGCGAAGCACATTGTAGCCCATGAGGCCGGTTTCCGTCTGCGAAATCCACTTGAGATTCACATAGTTTTCTGCGGTCATGGTAGCCGAGAAGTGCGAGAGTGTCACGGGCACGGTGGGGGCTTTTCTGCGGCCGATGAACACCTCGAGCTCTCTATTTGGCCCGGGGTTGGCCTCAGGGACATCAAAGGAGGCAAAACCATCAATTATATCAGCCCCATACCAGATATTATCGTATTTTACAGCAGCGCGACAGTTATCACCCTTTACTTCCTGGACCTGTGTACGGACGCCGGTATCAACCGACCAGGGTCCGTCTCCAAGCAGAGTGAGACACTCATGGTAGAGGCTTTCATAGCTAAGATCGGGAGCTATGCCGGGCCTGTTGATGATGCTGATATTGGCATTACCGCCGATGATCATGATCCCACACTCATTTTCAGTCACCATTTTGGGCACTCTGTCGTAGAAGTCATAATAGTCTGCGATTTCGATATTGTCTATGAGCGCACGTCTTACTGAGGTGCCGCTACCTGTGGCTTCTCTGATACAAATACGAACGCTTCTTGAGGTGTTGATTTCTGCGGAGAATGTATTCTCTGCTGCCACTGGTGTAAAGCTGGTGCCTGCCTGAGTCCAGGACTCACCTTGATCTATGCTGTATTCCACAATCCAGGAGGTTTGATCATCGGTGCCATAGCTGCAATATTGGAATTTTACTTCGCCGGCGCCATTGGGCTTGTCTTCAAGCATGGTCATGGCAGAGGTTCCGGAACCTTTCAGATTTGCACTTCTGGCTCCCTCAATGACGTAATTCGTGTCTGTCTCAATCAGAACATCTTCCATTCCCCACAGACGCCCGCCCAGGTATACCGTGTCATAGGCGTAATCTGTTTTTTCCTCGCCTGCTCCTTCAAAGTCGATGAGGTACCGGGTTGGAACCACAGATCCACTGCAATCCACATATATGACATTATAACCCGGTGTAGAGTTGTGTAATCTTACCGTTATGGATTCGTCATAATTACCCAAGGGGATGCCTGACTCCAGGCGGACATAAACAGTTTGTTGCAAACTACCGTTATCACTTAGAGGGAGCTGCAATGCATAGTCGTAATTGACATCATCAGTGGATATTTCATAAACACCGCCCCAAAGCTGTACATATCCTCCGGGAACCAAATTTTCTGCGGTGATATCAAAGCTCTTGGACGTTGAAGGGCCTTGGCCTACCATATAGCTAAAACCGCCGAGGGAGGTAGGGGTAACACTAAATACGGGGGGATTTGCCGTGGGTTTATAGGTGCCCGAGATTGTAATAGATTCCCAAAGACCCGCAATGCCGTTGGCGGTTTCAGCACCATACATATACATCCTGAAGCCGCATTCCAATATATTCTGATACTCGCTTACATTGGAAAGCGTCAGAATGTTTCCGGGCCATCTGGTGTTTTGATCAGGGTTTTCCAACACACCTGCATTATTGGTTAAACCTGTAGCCAAATTACTGCCATAGCCGTTGATGGCAGCTCCAAAGTTATCTGCGCTGCCTCTCCATTCGGTATAACGTGTCCCTTCTGAATTCCTGCATATTCCAAAGGTGATGGTGTCTACGCTAAATTCATAGCCGGGAACAGCGGTGATGGTAAAGCCGATGTATTTGCCCATATCAGGATTGGCGCCCAGGGGCCAGTCTCTTGCCGCAAAACTATCATTGGGCATTTGTGTTATTACTCCGACCTTGCGCAAAGGCCCCATGGTTATCCCGTCATATGCGGTGCCACCATAATGTTGAAAATTGACTTGGCCACTTATCCCGGGAAACGCGTATGTTGCCTCAAATGCAGTCGTTCCTGTTTGTGCAAAGCTGGCCGTCAAAGCAAGAGCCAGCAGTATTGTTAAGCCTATTTTCCTCATAATTCCTCCTAAAGAATTATACGTTTTACTGATTGTTGCCTCTCAATCAGCAAGTCAAAATATAATGGGTGTCTTTTTTGTCAAGCCTGTATCTCGTTAAGTGACAGCTCATTAACAGGTTAACGTACGTGAATGTCGTTCATATTCTCTGCACTTTATTTCTTCAATATCAGCAGTTAGACTTGGTGAACCGCGTTCAGTTTATAGAAGTGTTAATTTTCTATTACCGGTCTGTTTTGGACCGTAACCGGGGCTTGAAATTCTACTGTTTTTTGCCTTTTTTCAGGTCTTGTTTTGGATTGGCAGGGGGGCTTGCCGTGGCGGCTACGCCCGTACATTAAAAAAGCCCACGAGTCATCGTGGGCAATTCTTTTTATCAAAGACCGCTGGTCTTTATTTCTGCAATACCATCTTCTTAACGCCACTATATTGACCGCTCGTCATCCTGTAGAGGTACACGCCGGAGGCGAGCGCTCTGCCGGAGCTGTCACAGCCATCCCAGAGGATGCTGTAATAACCGGCTGCATCGTGGCTTTGCGAGAAGCTGCGCACTAACTGTCCACGCTGGTTGTAGATGTCGATCTTCACCTTGCCAGGGCTTTCAAGCTGATAGCGGATGGTGGTATTGGGGTTGAAAGGATTGGGGTAAGCGTCTTCCAGCTTGGTAACTTTGGGGATGGAGGGACTGCCATCTTCGCCTGTGACAGTAAAGATCACGCTGGCAGGGCCATGGAAGCCGGTTGTGCCATCCAGATCCACGTTTTGCAGCCAATAGTAATAGGTTCCATCTTCCACCAGATCCTTATCCACGTGGATATAGGTCTGCGACTGGGAGGTGTTGGTTGCAGCGATCATGGGGCAAATCTGCATTGCTGAGCTCAGGTTGTTGTCTGCACTGCGATAGACGTTATAGCCCAAGACGTTGGTTTCTGTCTGCGAAATCCAGGTGAGCTGCACGTAGTTCTCCGCCGTCATGGCGGCAGAGAAGTGCGAGAGCGTCACGGGCACGGTGTCCGGACGCCCACCGTATCCGGCAGCCACCTCTATTTCCATAGACCTCAGCTCGTAGAATGACAAGAAGATAGAACCTTCAGAATAATCAAAGAAATACCACTGTCCAGCTTGCTTAAAACCTATCCAACCATCAGGATAAGGGATATAATCTGCATAGACATTGAAACCTGATCCACCTGTTCCATGCACAATAAGGCATAGATGCATGATGATTTCTTGTGGTTCGGCATTGGGAATAACGCTTGGCGTAGCTCTTCTGTTGATACTGGCAGGACCGCCTTCAAAATAGTGTTGCTGTATAGGAGGAACCGAGCCGCTGTGGAAAATATCGTGGGCGCATCCGGTTGTGAAATCATCTATAATTATTCTATGATTATCCGTGCTGGCATCCGGTGTTTCTCTTCTGATGCGAAAGCGGATATGACCGGTTAACTTTAGATTTACATAGAAATCTTTCGCAGTACTTGAAGCCGTAAAGCTCGTTCCGGCTTGGATCCAATTAGTTCCTGCATCCCGGCAGTATTCCAGTACCCAGGGCACTTGAGTATCATTACCATATGCACGGTGTGTAAATCGAACTTGCTCGCAGCCCTCAAGATGATCATCCAGCATGGTCATGGAAGATTGTCCGTAGCCCAAGAGTACTGCACTTCTTGTCCCTGAAATTACATAGTTGGGATCAGTTTCAATATTGGCGTAAGACATATCCCAGTCAATGCCGTTCAGGGTTACTGTGCCGGGATCATAAAGAGGCTTTGTCTCATTAGTTCCCTCAAAACCCACCACGTACCCATGCCAAGAACCTTCAACTGCGCCGTTACAGATTGCACCCAAAGCATATCCGGTTGCACTTGAGTGCAACATCACAATCTCTTCGTGGTATGTGCCCCATTCCAAACCCTCTTTTAAACGCACATAAACGTTTTGGTTCACGCTGCCGGTAGTATGAGGAATCTCTGCAGTGGGACCGAAAGGCCCGGCCGCATCGGTGGCTACTTCATAGTTCTTGGTTCCGAAAATTTGAAGCGGGCCTGTGAGACCGGAGGCGGTCACGGCAATACTCTTTACCGTTGAAGTGCCATAGGGTAGAGTATATCCAAAATTGTGTGCAGCAAAATAGGAAGGGGTGGAACTGAGTGAGGGGCCACCTGTTGATTGCACCGTACCTATAATCATAACTTTGTCCCAAAAACCTGATTTTCCATCCGCTTGCATGGATTCGTACATATACATCCTGAGATCACAGTAACCTGTGTTCTGATAGCCAGCTACACCACTTAAATCCAGAATGGCACGATCTATTCTGTGCCCATAATCAGTCGGTGTCCTAAGCTCCCAATCAATACCCCAAGTGTACGATCTGGTATAGCTATCAAAAGGATTGGCAAAACCATCTGCACTTCCTCTGCATTGTGCTCTTTGTGTTCCGCCCGGAAATGATCCCGTGTTAAAATAGATTCTGTCAATGCTGAATGTATATCCTGGCTGGGCGGTCATGGTGAAGCCCATATATTTGTTCAAGTCAGGGGTTGTACTCAGGGGCCAGCCCTTGGCATAAAAGCTGTAAGGGTAATAATCCACTGTTTCCACTCCCTGCTTCACCATGGGTCCCATGGTTATCCCGGTGATGGGATCACCGTTGTAAAGAAATGACTGCACGTTGCTGTCGTCTATGGCAAAATCATAGACGGCAATAAACTGCGTCTGCGCAAAGCCGGCTGCCACAGCAAATGCCAGCAAAACAAATAAACCTAACTTCTTCATAATATCTCCTTATAAGAACGCTAACCGTCCTCTATATTCTGTCAATGTACATACTCTGCGAAGCCGTCTTTTTGTCAAGTTAAGTTTTTTATCTACATTATGTTAGACATATATTATGAAATTTGATTCATTTATTTTATATACCTATCTCTATCAGTCCCTAAAACATAATATCTCCAACACAGCCAGCCCATTCGTGTTAAATGCGCAAATTCGTGGATAAAAAGAAAGCTCCAGAGCCGTGTGTTTTGCCATCAAGAGCACGCACATTCCCGAAGTCCGATGATCACCTACTATTTTGGTAGGCATTCACCTCCACTTCCGGGCTTCTGTTTAGACAGGTGTTTCTGAAATATTTAACCTCAGCGCCGGTTTTGCGAAAACAAAACCGCCCTCTAAAACATCGATTTGATGCGGCCTCCCTTAGGGGCTCCTGTGGGTCTCCTTTGGGATCCACAAGTAACCCATGGAAAACCCAAGAGTTACGCATTCGAGCGCCAAGGATTCCCGAGGGTGGGGCAAGCCGGGGCAAAAGTCAATCTTTGATTCAAGGATCGGTTTTTTGAAAACAATTTTCTTGCGAATATTGCCGACTGCGTCGGAGTGGGTGGGCGGGGCGGCAAAAGCAAGCGCCCGTACACAGCACATCAGCCTTTTGTAAAAAAAGCTTGACATAATCGCTTAACATCCAAGATTTAACTTCAGGCCTTTTTTGCCTGCTGTTCAGCCGTCAAACGCTGAATAAACCACGTAAATAACAATCTGCCGGTCTTGTGCCGGCAACGATAATGGGAGATTATTTATGAAAGACACACACCTGGACGTGGGTAAACTTTCAGATATCGGGCTTCAGCCCGGCAAAGAGAAAAACGAAGACCATTTTGGTCGTTTTGATGGTGAATTTGGCACCCTGTTCATCGTTTGTGATGGCAATGGTGGCCCCAGTGGTGGTGATCTTGCTTCGCGCATCGCGGTGGAGGCAGTGCAGTCTTACATCGGCAGGTACCACATTCCCACCGAAGAAAACATGATCATCGCTCAGGCGATCGAGTACGCTCAGCAAAAGCTGATGGAAGCGGTGAATGAAAACCCGGATTTCGTGGGGATGGGCAGCACATTGGTGTTGCTGCTGATGCGTGATCACCAGTTTTGGTATGCTCATTTGGGCAACAGCCGTTTGTATCTGGTGCGTGATGATGCGATCACAAGGCTCACGCGGGATCACACCGAGGCGCAATGCCTTGTAGATACAGGCGTTATCACCCAGGAAGAGGTGCGTGATCATCCCCAGCGCGGCAAGCTGAGCAAGGCTTTGGGGCACAACATCGGAGACCCTGAGATTTCCGGCCCGCATATGCTCTATCAGGATGATATCTTCATGCTTTGTACCGACGGATTGACCGATCACTTTGAGGATACAGAATTGCTGGGCCATCTCACCGAAAGCCCTCAGGTGGCGGCTCACAATCTTGTGGACCTGGTCAGGCAGCGCGGTGGCACGGATGATATCACCATCCAGATCATCAAAATCCTGCACGGCTCCAGCATGAAAGACGTTGTGGATGAGACCTTTGAGGTTTCCAACCGCCCGGCGCGCAACTACAAGAAATACATCATGCCCACTTTGATGGCGGTGCTGCTGGTTTATCTGCTGGTGATGATCCCCAGAACCTGCAAGAAGATACGCGATATACCCGAAGCCACGGGAACGGAGATGGCGCAACAGGATGAGCAGCCTGAGGCAGCGGATAAGAAGGCGGAAGAGCCGGCTCCGGCGGTGAGTGCCAGCCTGGAAAAAGAGCTGAGCAGCAAGCTGAAGGCCAAGGATGCGATGAGCAGCTATCAGGACTTTTTGGATAGATTGAGAGCCAAAAACTCGCGTCTGCCCAGCCGCGTGATGTTTTACAGCGATGCGGCGCAGGGACGCAGCGTGATCTTTACCACCAAGACCATCTATTTGGCTTACAACGACTTGGCCAATGTGCAAAAGATCAATGCCGAGCAGCTTGAATATCTGATCACCGTTGCCGCAGCAATGGCCGGCAGCAAAGGCTTCCGCAATCCTGACAACCTGGGTGCCATCTATGCTGCGAGTCCCACGGCTGTGGATGCGGCCAGTTTGGAGGCAGCCAAGAAGCTCTGGACATCCGTTTATCCCGAAGGTGAATATGACTTCAGGAGAATCGGAAACAGTCTCAACAACCACACCCAAAAGGCCGGTGCTGCACTGATCGTGGAAAAAGCTGCCGGTCAATGAGGTTTAGAGGCATGAATCTTGCCACCAAGCGGTTATTTGCGCTGCTGCTGCTCTGGCTCCTGGTTTGCCAGCTGGCATCGGTGCAGCTCACCAACGTCAGAGCTGTGGACGAGGGCCGCGTCGCCAGCAAAGTTACGCTAACGCTCAGTGAATCAAGCCCTTATCGGCTGAATGTAAGCGAAGACAAGAAGAGCTTTCAGGTGGTGTTTTCCGGCGTAAGAAACCATGCCACCATACCGGATTACAAACGTTTGAGTCCTGTGATCGAGCGCATTGTTTCCAGCAATGAAAATGGCGATGCCGTGGTGGAAATCCGCACCATGAAGGCCTGCAACCATACGGAATATGTGGTGGGGCGGAGGGTGTATTTGGAGCTGGAATTTATCCACAAACCTGCACCCCGGGCGAAAGTGGCGAGGCGCAGAGTGAGCCGGCCCAAGGCGGCGGTGGTTCAAAAGCCGGATACCGTCTGCGTTGTGACGCCGGATTCCGGCGCTGTGGTGCCCGAGCTGCAGGACAGTTTGAGGCAGAGTAAGCCGCAGTGGGAGCCCGTGCAGCTGCAGTCCGGGCTGGATTGGCCCAGCCTTGCTCGGAGTCTTGAATTTTGGCTCATCATCGCAGCAACCGTGCTGGCTTTGGTGGTCCTCTTTCTCTTGATATTCAGGAAGAAAAAGCCCAAAACATACGATTTTGAGGTAGTTACAAAGGCGAAGAGCAGTGCGCCCGAGCCGGAGGAATATGTAAACCCGGTATTGAGCAAGATGGCGGCCAAGCTGGCAGCTCAAGGCTGGACTGCCGCCGAAATTGCCGCCGAGCTCAACATCTCGGAAGCCGCGGCAAAACAGCTCATGGAGCGGGGCGAGGCATGATGTTGCGCAGGTTTGGCCTGATAATGATATTCGGCTGCGCCGTTGCGATGCTCATAGCCGGAGGTTTTGACAGTGCTTTTGAGCCGGAAATAGGCTCTGATATCGTGCCCAGCTGCCTGCTGGACGGCAATCCCTTCCGTGATGCAGAGCCGATCAGCGGGCCCTATGGCCTCTCGCATCCCTTCCAGAGTGGAGCGAAATTTGGCGATGCGGTGGTAGACCTCTTCCGGCTCGGGCCGCCGCGCTATGCGCTGATGCAGTATAACTTTGCAGATCACAAGATCAGCCTGCGCTCGGAGCTCAATTTCCTCGCCGGTTACGATCATCGCTGGGAGGAGGATACAAACTACGGCTTTCTCTGGAAAGGGATCAAGTTTCAAAACCGGATCAACCGTCACTTTTATGCCAATGCGCTGTGGTGGAATGGAGCGTTTTTGAACAACCGCGAGGCCGGGGAGCAGTTTTCGCCCCTCATCAATGGCTATTTCACGCATACACCCACGCAGACGAGGACAGACAAACTGACCGCCGAGCTGGGCTATACGGATGCGCATCTGAACCTGAGCATAGGCAGAGGCAGAGCGGAAATCGGCAACAATATCAGCTCCTCCATCGTGCTCTCAAATCAGGTGAACGACTACGGTCAGCTGCGCGCGGAAATACTGATCGGCGCCTTTGGCATGAGCTTCATGCACGGGTCTCTGGTGGCGGATACTACCCACAGTCTCAACAAGTATGCGGATCAAGGCTTTGTGGATAAATATGTGGCGGTGCATGAGGTTTCCTGGAGACCGGCGCGTGAGCTCAAACTCTTTGGCGGAGAGCTGATTATCTATGGACATCGCGGCGTGGATATCAACTACTTTCTGCCGCATACCTTCTGGCGCGTCATCGAACACAACCAGCACGACAGAGACAACGTGCTCATCTATGGAGGTGCGGAAGCGCAGATCGGCCGGCATCTGAATTATTGGCTCACGGCGGCTTTTGACGAGATGAGCTACGACAAGCTGCTCAGCTCCTGGTGGGGCAATAAATGGGCGGTGCAGAGCGGATTTGCCTGGCAACCGAAGGAGAAGGGCAGGGTGGCCATCGAGATTTCGGCGGTGAGACCCTGGACTTATACGCACTATCAAAATCATACCATGTATTCGCACGACGGCTGCACGCTGGGCTACAGCGATGGATCAAACCTGGTGAAAGCAAGCCTGGAAGTGGGTTTGCCGCTGATCGACAAGCTCGGCTGGAGCGGGCGCGCAAGCTTTATGCGTCAGGGCTCCGAGGGCAGCTCGTGGCAGCTCAACTATCAGGATTATTTTACGCCCGACAACTTCTTTACCGCGGAAACCAAATGGTTTGCCGGCTCAAGGCAGGATACCTTTTCCTGGGATCAGATGCTGAAAATCGGGCCCTTTGCCCATCATAACTTTTATCTTGGCCATTCCTACAAAGACAATGCACAGCACAAGCACAAACTCTGGGTGGGATGGCAAGCCTGGTACTAACATTATGCCTATTGTAGACAGACTCCCCTTCCCCCGCAAACATAAGCTCAAGCAGTCGGTGATCCTGGTGGTGATCCTGGCGGCATTGTTTGGCCTCTGGTTGCGCAGCTGTAAACGCGCAAGGATGCAAGAAAGGATCATCGTTCACAGCGTGAATATCGAGGAATTTGGCAGCAACTATGTGATGCTCTCCTATGAGGTCGAAAATAAGGATTCCCGAAGCAGAAATGTGAAGCTGCTGGCCAGGGTCAGCGATGAGAAAGACGGTGAGATTGCCAGCAAGCTCTTTGAGATCACCCTGAAGGCGGGGAGCAGGGAAAAGAGAAGCCAGACGCTGGACGAAGTGACGCGTGCCATCAAGGATGGAGAGCGGCCATATCGTGCCACCTTAAGGATTTACCCCAGATAAAGCGGCGTGGCTGCCTGGCTGCCTGACAGGACGGAAAGTGGCGTTATCTGCCTGCCGTTGGGAGGCATAGTCTCAAATATAGGTTGACAATTCGCCCCACCTTCAAACATTGGCTCCATCATGAAAATCTGCATTCTCACCAACGCACACCATAGCAAAGACGTGCGTCTGTACTACAAAATCTCGCGCACCCTGGCCAAAATTGCCCAGGTGTATCTGCTGTGTCCGGCCGGCATACAGCAAAAGAGCGTAAACCCTTACCAGATCGTGGTAAAGGGCGAAAACTCCTGGTCTGCGCTGAAGCATTTGTACGATGCTGCGCTCAAGATCAAGCCGGATATGGTGATCTGCGTGGAGCCGCTCACGGTGGCGGTGGGGATTCTGCTCAAAAAACGGCTGAAATGCGCGCTGCTGGTGGATATTCATGAGTTTTACGCTCAGGCCTTTGGCGAGCGTTTCCGCTTCCCTTTTTCCTTTATCATGAGGGGACTGTATCGGCTTGGAGAAAACTACCTCAATTCCTTTACCGACGCCGCCTTGGGTGTGAGTTCGGAGGTCCTGGCGGCTGCGCTTCCCTTCAAATATGGCAAGCCCACCCTGGTGTTGCCAAACTATCCCGTGCGCAACGTCTGGGATTATAACAGCGATATTCCCGCGGAACTGCAAGTGATCTGCAATACCAGCTTTGACCTCATCTATATCGGTGGGCTCACCCGCGGACGTGGCATCTTCCACATCCTGCAGATGGCGGCGCTGCTGAGAAAGCGCTATCCAAGCCTGAAAATCCTGTTGGTAGGCAGGTTTGAGAGCCCGGAAGCGGAGAGCGAATTCAACGCCAAGGTCATCGCTTTAAACCTGCAGAGCCTCATCTACTATCAGGAGTGGATTCCGGCGGAAAACATCGGCATTTTGCTCAAACGCTGCAAGGTGGGGCTGTGGACATATGATCCGCGTAACCGCCGTATGAAACGGGCTTTACCGCTTAAGGTGCTGGAATATCTCGCCGCCGGCTTGCCTGTGCTCTCCACCAAAAGCACGCTCATGAAAGAGCTGGTGGAGAAAAACAGGGTGGGCATCCTGTGCGATTACAACCCCGGTTCCATGGCCAAAGCGGCGCGAAAGCTGCTGGAGATGCCGGCTGAGGAATATGAGGCCATGCAAGAGCGCGCCCTGCACCTGATAGATTCACGCTACAATTGGGAGATTTTGGAAGACTCGCTTGTAGAGCTGATCCAAGCCTATATCATCAGTTGAGTTATGAGCAAACGTATCCTCTATATCAGCTACTTTTACCCGCCCCTGGGCGGCCCGGCGGTGCTGAGAAATCTGAAGACGGTCAAATACCTGAGCAAACATGGTTTTAGCGTAGATGTGATCACGCCTTCCGATCGCGAATATCTCTGCCGGGATGAAAGCCTGCAAGTGCAGCAGCATGAGCGTAAGCTCTTCAGAACACGCTCCCTGGACCCCATGACCGTTATGAGGTCGCTGCGCCGTACAGACAAAAAACAGGCTTCCAAGCTCTATATGGAGACGCCTGAGCGGTTTAAAGCCTTTTTCAGAGGCCTGTGGCCCATCGACAACAAGATTGGCTGGCTGCCCTTCCTCATCCAGACCGGTAAGAAAGCGCTCCGGCAGCGTGATTATGACCTGATCTACATCTCGATGGGGCCATTTTCTGCCGGATTGGGCGCCTATCGTCTTTCCCGGCTGAGCGGTCTGCCCCTGGTGCTGGATTTGCGGGATTACTGGACGCTGCTCAATGATTATGAGATGCAAAACTTCGCCTGGCAAAAGGCTTTGTCCCGGCATTGGGAAAAGAAGCTCTACAGGCATGCCAGCCTGATCGCCACTGCTACCCAAGGCATACAGGATGACCTGTGTGAGGCATTTGGAGCGGATTTGAGCGCAAAGTGCATCACCGTCTACAACGGCTGGGATGAAGAGGATTTCAGCAGCCTGTCGGAGCCGGTCAAGGATGAGGGATTTGTGCTGGCCTATTTTGGCAATATCTACGCCCGCCGGTCTTTGGCCAAGTTTTACGATGCCATGGCGCGGCTCCGGGATGAAGACCTCCTGCCTCCCAATACTCGCATCAAGCTCTATGGCAACTTCTTCCGGGAAGTGACGCAGGAGGCGGCGGAGAGCCCGGTGAGCGATCTGATAGAATTTGTGCCGCAACTGGATCACAAAGAGGCAATTATGGCGATGCGAAACTCGCAGGTGTTGCTGCTGGTGCTCAATAGCAGCGGGCCACGCGGTACGCTGAGCTCCAAGATTTTCGAGTATCTCAGGTGCCAAAACCCAATCCTGGCCATGGTTCCCGCCCATCATGAAGCTGCCCGGCTGCTCAGACAATGCGGGCACGACTACATCTGCGCCATGGAGTCTCAAGACTCTATCTACCACTGCCTCAAGCGCTTGATCAGCGAATATGACCCCGATAAACGCTATGAGGTGCCGCTGAATCTGCAAAGAGAGAGGCAGGTGCAGCATTTGGCCGAGTCTATCGCTCGGCTGTAGAAGCTTTTAGCCATTTCCCACACATAAAATCCAAGCCAAAAAAAGCCCGAACGAAAAAGCGCTCGGGCGATGTATAAGCTGCTTGTTTCCAAGCTGTTATTCCACTATGGGCGGATCGCTCAACCTTCCCATGAAGAGAATGGTCTGGCTGGGTCTGTGTACGATCATATAGGCAAAAGGATGATCGGCTCTGAAGATGATGGGCTTTTCTTCGTCAGGCATCGCCATGGCTCGGGTGGCCATGACAACTCCCGTGGCGGCAGCAGCTTCCGTGCCTTCTTCATTGACCTCGATAAAGGCTTTGTGCAGGATGTCTCTGATATAGAGGCCCGCTTCAGAACGGGGATCACGGATGCCGCTAAAGTCTGCCTTCACTTCGTCGAAAGCATCTTCCATACCCATGTGCTTGAGCATTTGGGCCACATCATCAAGCTCCAGTTCCAGAGTGAAGCTGGGCATCCACAATCTCACATCCTGCTTGTCCAAGGTTTTCAGGGCTTCGTAGAGGATGTCGTTGTTGAGCTTGGGCACCTGGTCGGCAGCGATGGGCAAAAACACCAGCATGGATAGCTCTTCCTCATCGTAAGGGAGCTCAATCACTTGCATATCAGCCACTTCGGTGTAGGCATATGTGCCTCTGGCATACATCATGTTTACCGGGGTTTCCTTTTCAGGATTGGGGTAGAAGCTCATGATCTCGGTGCTTTTGGGGTTGAATTGCTTGAGCCAATTGGCTTTGAAGAAGATGGCATTCACCAGTATCATGCCGTGGTTGCTGTCGCGGATATGCTGTTCGTTCACCAGGTCTTTGATGCGTTTGTTGGTGCGCTCCAAGACCCATTCGTTGATGTAGGCGGCAGTCTCTCGAGCTTTGCCAAAATCCAGCGAATACATCTCGCTGCTATAGTATTTCTCCAGCAAATCCTGATATTCAGGCAGGAGCAGGTCTTCATACATCTTTGCCTGGAAGGCGCCGTTGGCCACGTGGAGCTGTGCCTTGTCACGCTTGCCTATCTCGTTGAGCCTCTTGGACATATCCATGAAAGCAGTGTGCTGAGCCGTCTGATCCGCATCAAAATACAGCGCTTTACGCATCTGCTCTTCGGTAGCCCTTCTGGCACCTCCATACACCATGCCCAAAGCAGTGTAAATGCTGTAGGGAGAGAAGAATACGTTTTGGTCTTGGTCTGCTTCGGCTACCCGATTGTAGATATCGAAGGCAAAAGCGTTGCTGCTTTCGGCAAACTTGCCCTCCTCCATGGGCGTGGATTCCGTGTGGGGAAGATCGCCTTCAGCCCCTTCGCCGGGGACGTCCGGGGTAACGGGAACCTGAGGCTCCAGAGGCCTGGGTGCGTCTGAGGAAGTGTCGTTTTGATCGAAGTTCAACACACAGCCAAAGGCTATGAGACTGAACAGGATCAGGGGAATAATCATCTTGCGCATAGAAGTGTTTCTCCTTGTTATTTGTTTTTTGTATACTATTAATAAGGGCGCAAATCAGTCAATGATTATTTTGGGACGAGCGCAGCTCGCCTGGTAGCCGGCGCTCGCCCGTAGCGCCGCAAAGGTAGCCGGAGGTTGCCAAACCGCCGCAATCAAGCGCAGCTTGATGTTTAAAAAGTCCACGGATGGGGCCAGCAAGCTGGCAAGAGGGAGAGAGGGGCGAGCTGCGCTCGCCAGTAGTGAGTAGCGAGTTGTGAGTTGTGAGCGGCTGCGAAAGTGGTGGGGATGCGGGTAGTTGTGGTGGGGATGGGGCGAGCGGCCGTACAGGTCGCCAAGGGCAAGCGACCATACCTCACAACTACCGGTTCCACTGGCTGGCCTCAGGCCCAAACCTGTTGGGCCCCTCCGTTCCGGGCGTCAGTAAAAGTATCAGATTGTAGATGGGAATGAGCAGAAACCAGCCGCTCAACAAGTGAATATGAGCCAAGAAAACTCTTGACTTTTATCAGCAGTGTAGAAACAATGCCGCGAGTCGATCAACTGAACAGAGATGTGAGTAGGGGGGATCATAGATGCCCTCAAAGAAGCGGAAGGATAACGTTTGGAATTTGCGCCAACATTAGAGACTCAACACATGAAAAAGGAGAGTAAATGAAAGATAAAAAAGGCATTCAGATTAGAAACAGTACAACTGACTTCATCGTGTTCACAAAACAAGCGGGTGAAGACGGAATAGAGGTTAGGGTACATGATGAGAATATATGGCTTACTCAAAAAGGTATGGCAGAATTGTTTGACTGCTCTACGGACAATATAAGCCTGCATTTGAAAAACATTTTTGCATCTGGGGAATTACAAGAGGATTCAGTTACCGAGGAATCCTCGGCAACTGCTTCGGATGGGAAAAGGTATAAAATGAAGTTTTACAACTTGGACGCCATTATTTCTGTGGGTTATCGAGTGAATTCAATTAGGGCCACTCAATTTCGCCAATGGGCCACAAAAGTATTGAGAACTTTTACGATCCAGGGATATGTTTTAGATAAACAGCGTTTAGAAAACGGTCAAATATTTGATGAAGCTTACTTTGAGCATTTGCTTGATGAGATCAGAGAAATCAGAGCAAGTGAAAGAAGATTCTATCAAAAAATTACGGATATTTACTCTACGGCGGTAGATTATTCGCCGACAGCAAAAACATCGCAAGATTTTTTTGCTGCTGTTCAAAACAAGCTTCATTACGCAATACATCATCACACTGCTGCAGAACTGATCTATCAGCGGGCAGACCATAAAAAAGAGCATATGGGACTTACTACCTGGAAGAATGCACCTAATGGGAAAATCGTGAAAGCCGACGTCAGTATTGCCAAAAACTACCTTTCTAAAGCGGAAATAAAAGAATTGAATCAGATTGTCACGATGTATTTGGATTATGCTGAAAGACAGGCGAAGCGTAGAATTCCTATGACTATGGAAGACTGGGCAAAACGCTTGGATGTTTTTCTGGAATTCAATGAAGAAGATATTTTGAAAGATAAAGGAAGAGTTTCTGCTGCGATTGCAAAGAGTTTTGCTGAAAGCGAATTTGAAAAATATAGAGTGATCCAGGATGGCTTATACCGAAGTGATTTTGATAAATTAGTCCAGAATGCAGAAGCAATTCCCTCTTCAACAGGCAAGATAGAACGACAAGATACTTCTGTTTCGGAAGATATTATTATGGTCGACAAGCCACCCACAAGGCAGTGCTAAGTATTAATCAAGATGATAAAATGTCAAGAGTAAAAACGGGGATATAATGAAGCTACGCCAACATTTGAGACTCAACGGAGGTAACATTGATCAGAGTATACCTTGATTGGAATGTAGTCAGTAATCTTCATTCCTCCCATGAGAGCGTTAAAGCACTGCATGATTTTCTAAAAGATGAAAAAAGCAGGATCTGTATTCCATATTCTGAAGCTCATTTAAGGGATATTAAGCGAGGTGCAAAAAAGTCCATCGGCTTGGAGTCTAGCAGGTTGGATTACCTATCTGGTATTTCCAATAACAACTATATGTCATACGATTTATCTGCAAATACCGTTAAGCCATACAGTGTCCACCCCCAAGAAGCTTACGCAGAAGTTGGAGAAAACATATTTGACAATTTGGATTTCATAGCCGTATTGGAAGAAATTGATGATGATTCCGACTTACAGATAGGCAAGATGATTCGAGATTTCTTGGCAAGTATCCCAAACCCACACCTAAATCAAGAAATACAGGTACCGGATCATCCGTATTTTCATAGACTTGCACAGTCCATATCCAAGGCACCGTCCTATCTGGACTTTATACAAGAAGTCTCTGAATTTGCAAAAACATCATTTACAAATCCAGAAAGTTATAAAGAGTATAGAGAATCAACGCGAACCGGTTTAGCGATTCGGCCCCACCTGTTATCTTCTACTAATAAACCTATTGAAAGTATTGAGAATGAGGTTCGCAGACTATCTGGTGAAGGCAAGTTCGCTTTCAAGGATGTAATTGGGCAAATGATGAAAGACAATCCTCGGTTTCAGCCACCCATGGCCGATTTTTATTTTTATTACATCGTCCTTGAATTTATGGGCTATCATTCGGACAAAATTAACGATAAGAATAAACCCGATAATATGTTCACCGACATTCAACACGCTTTTTATGGTGCTCATTGTGACTATTTCGTCACTCAAGATAAAAAGGCATTGGCAAAAGCCGCTCAAGTTTATCAAGTGATGGAGGTGACTACGAAGGCATTGACGGTAGACGGTTTCATTGATGATATAAAGGGTTGTTATCCAATTAGACCAACATTCCAATCTGTTGTGAGTTCGGTATCTGAAACAATAAGATCTCAAGAGTGTTTACTGAACCATGTTACCCCTCAAGACGGTGAAATCATCCAAGCTTGCGCATTCAAGACAAGTACGATGATAATGAATTACTTCAATTACTTAGAATGCCTGGAGCTAAAGGATGTTATAGCTGTGTCTCTCTTGCATATAGATACCAATCTATCTAAGTTTATATTCTTCGATGAGATAAAGAAGATAGTGGCTGAGTTCCACGCAATGCTGGGACTTGATTGCGCTGGAAATGGCGAAATAACTCAGGAAGAGTTGGATGATCTATCATCATTTAAGCGACAATGGATTATGGAATCATGTCTCTTTTCCCTGGCTTTTAGTAAAGAGCGTAATGGTGTTATAGGTATTCTAATGAGCGCGAACTGTTGAGTTCCTATTGTTGGTGCAAGTTCCTAACACTGTTTTGTCAGGACGTTCAAAGCTTCTCACAAATGGTAGTAACCAAGTTGTCGAGGAAATGCTTGGTCTAAGGAAAAGTACTCACTTATAACCAACCAAATAACAACTTACACAGCCAACTGAGTTAGCTTGCATAGGTTATAATGTCAATACGGATGCATAAAATCCTTTGACAAGAAGACGAGGATTAGAGAAGGTGCGTTCGGGGTAGTGGATACGCCCTGTGTGCATTATTGGGGCCTCCAGTATGTCCTCGGAAATGCACCGGTAACTATATCTGAAAAGCAGTTAGGAGAAAAATGGGTAACAAGATCGAAGCGTATATTCAAGAATATATGAAAGTCACAGAGAAGCAATTGATTGAAAGACCCCAGCACATTGCTCGTGATTTCAATATTGAATCCAGTATGACACGTGATTATGCTGGAAGACAACTGTTAGAACTTATTCAAAATGCAGACGACGCTGCGGTTTCTGCAGTAAAAAAGCATATGTTAATCTTAATAGACGAAGAGAAACTTATTGTGGCAAATAACGGAGAGCCCTTTACAAAGGAAGGCTTCGATTCTCTTTTTTTTAGTCATCTAAGCCCCAAAATACACGATGAATCAATTGGACATAAAGGCTTGGGATTTCGCGCAGTTCTAAGTTGGGCTCACGAAATCACAATTTATAGTAGTGGCATTACTGTCCGGTTTTCAGAAGAAATAGCACAAGAGTTTTGGGACAGAATAAAGACCCATAATGGGTTAGAGGATAGGGTCTTGAGGAGCACTAATAAGGATATAGGTGAATGTCCTATTGCAATGCTAAGCATACCTCAAATAGTTGCAGAGCCAAGGCCTGGACTCCCTGATTATGATACGGTAATAGAGCTTACCTTAAGACCAGATATCTTAGATGAAGTAGAAGCGCAATTAGAAGAAATAATGCAACCTGAAGCTTTGTTGTTTTTCAATCAGTTAGACCAGGTTAAGATCGTGAACCATGGATCCGAGACAATTATCACGAGAAAAATCGAGAATACACCAGCTGGCAAGAAGTCAACTGTTAGTATAAAGAAGCCCGACTGCAAAGAACCAACAGTAAAAACCTGGCATCTTTTGGAACATCAATGGGTAACCAGGGTAAACCAACAAACGAACAAAGATCATATCATAATGGCATACAACGAAGAGCTTGATGACGATGTAAACAGTTTGTACTCTTATTATCCCACCAATGTGGAATTTACAGCACCATTCATCGTCCATGCCAGCTTTGATGTAACATCAGACCGTAAAGGATTATCGGATGGGAGTAGTAAAAACAAGGATATCTTTAGGGAATTAGCTGGTTTTATATGTCGATCTGCAGAAAAGCTTGCTTCCGATGGCCACTATGATCCGGGTTTTGCACTGAGATTCTTAGGAATAGACAAAAATGGCTGCGATTCTATTGCATACAGAATGGGCTTTTTCGAAGCCCTACAAAAACACTTGAGTAGCTGCAAGATTATACCTACTGTAAATGATGAATTTATTAGCTTTGATGATGGCCCCAAGGTACTTCCTAAGCATATATGCTCCTACTTCTCCGGGAATGATGTTTGGGACCTTGTAAACGGAGACCACATAAAATCGTTTAAGGTCTTAATGCAATTGGTGGATAGGCAAGAGGTTGTCTACAATATTGATAAGCTATGTAGCATGATCCATCAACGTGCCAGGAAGTTACCCGCACGTTCCCTTGTTTATTTATATCTGCATCTTGCCGAAAAATACGAGAAGGAGCTTTTTAAGCTGTCATATTGTGACCCGATAATGTTGAATATTGACGGCGAATATATCGATCCCAAAAGCCAAGTATTCTTTTCTTTGGATAACAAGGTCATCTATGATATACCAAATGACCTTGCGATCGACTTTCTTGATGAAGCAGTTTCTCAAGAGCTTGCGGAGGGGGGAAATTTAGAAAAGATGGAAAATGCTTTTGGCGTTCACCATTACTCATTCAATGAGATCGCCAATATACTTATTAGTAATTACAATGAAAAGGACAATGTTGAAGATATCAAGGCAATGCATAGAGCACTTTTTCAGGTTTATTCAGTTGCTACAGCAAGTAAGGAAGACACCGATGGTGTTGAAACTGGGAATGTGAGGCTAATATCCAAAAACGGTAGCATAGTTACTGCCAACGAGGTTTACTTTGGAGAGGGATATGATAACAGGCTAACAGAAACCATCTATAGAGATCTACCTCACAAGATACTTGGCGCTCCAGAGATGATAGGGCTTCAAAAAGAAGGCAAGCAAGAGCTGATTAAATACCTCGCCTGGCTAGGAGTTGAGAAGTATCCTAGACTCAAAGAGGATTACACCAATAAAATAAATTACGGGGATAATGCTAAACGTAAAGAGGCACTTGAGTTTATAAAGCACATCGTATTGAATTATAATTACAAAGAGTATAAAATAGGTGAGTACAGCTTTCGGGATTATAGCGAGTTTAATGAGAAACAGGGACTAAAAGATTGGGGGCATATATACAAGTTCACAACTGTTGATGAATTAGAGGCCATACTAAAGGATATCAAGGTCGAAACGCTCATGGAATGGATATTAGCTGATAAAAAGCTAAGAAAAATGCTTAGTGAAGACCATGATACTGGAGGATCACTGAGGGTAATGATTGGGAATAACAGGAACTTCAGAGATATCGATACACGCGGCTTGAGATCTTACATAAGATGGAAAATGGCAAATTCACCTCTCTTGACAGATCCAGTTAACCCTGAGAAAAAGTTAACACCAAACCAATGCTGCATAGCAAAAACAATGCGTCCCGAATACTACCCATACTTAGTTCAACCGAAAGTCGACACTGAAAGACTGATGGATAGTCTTAAAATTACAGGGGCAGATATTGATAAGCTGCTAATCGATATCGGTGTACATGAGAGTATTAAAACACTCAGCACCGAAGCATTGTATAAGATCTTGGGCAGCCTGCCAGAAAGCGATCCGGAAGGTAAAAAGGCGAGGTCTATCTATCATGAGATTTTAAACTATGATGAACGATTGCTGGATGAAGAAGATGAAACCTACAGGAAATTCAAGGAGAGTGGCAAGGTTTTGTGCCGAGTAGGTCCAAAAACTGAATATGTCAGCGTTAAAGATGCATACTATCTTGTCAACAGGCACAGTCAGGATATTCAGTCTAAGTTCAAGCTGATTGATCTGGAATATAAAAGAGGCAGGGAGAAAGTATCTAAGCTGTTTTGCGTTAAAATAGTGGGGAAAATAGACGTCAGATTGATGGACAAGGTCGACCACCCACTCAATCAAGAGTTGCAAAAGTTTCTGGTTGAAGCTAAGGACTATATATATACAATTATGCATGGCTCTGACACCAAAGGAGAGATTTTAGAAGCTCTAATGAACACTGAAATCATCATGGCGACCTCGGTTAGAGCAGAAATGACGCACGTAGGCAAAATTAGTGAAATTAATCTGAGCCCAGATGAGTATATACACATAACTAATGATAATTCATACTACATCTGCGTTGATCAAGAAATTGATGATTTCGAATCACTGAGGAGGAATGTTTTCTTATTTTCAAATTCCCTGTCGCTTATCTTTGCATCAATCACTGGTCGTGATTCGGATCAGATGCACCGTATAATTGGTGAGGATAAAAACAATTGGGGCTGTTTTCTACAGACCATATTCGAAGATGAGTTTGAGAATGAGCTTAAAATTGCAAGGGAGAAAATAGATGAATATAAGAGTGAGCAGAACAACGAGCAACACATCAGGTTCTGGAACATCTTTTCATCTTGCGTTGTTGACGTCTCTGATGATGTTTCGATAACCAATGAAGATGAGCTAAATAGCTATCTTACAAAAATGTTCCCTGAAGCAGCTCAAGAATCATGGATACGGGAGTCTGCGGACTATACCCGATTGTCCAGTACAATACAGGAGAAAATATTTAAGCTGATTAGATCAGTTCCGATTGACTTTGAGCGTCTGTCGGGTTATTATCCACAACTTGATTTTAGAGAGATGATCAGGCAAGATTTAATAGAAATCCAGAATAGGTATACTCCAGCATTCAAGTTAGGCCTTTATCATAAGCTAAAAGACGATGCTCCGGAGAGTAAAGACACCTACTTTGATGAGTGTGAGAGATATGTGGAACTGTTCAATACCAATGCAGAGGTTCCTAAGTACGCCTACGATATTGAAGATTACTTTATGAAGAAAGTAGAAGAGCAGTTTGGTTTTGAGCTTGGAGATGAGGAGAAGCTGGATACTCTCGATATAGATGAAAAGCTAAGAGCCAATAAGGTATGGTGGGAAGAAGAGTATGGTATTGAGCTCAATGAGGAAGTCCTACAATCTAACATGGTAAAATCATTGCTTCTCTTCGCTGAATATGAGGCCTTTACTGAAGAAGTGTCTGAGCTGGATGATAGGGTGGCGAAAAGTGTGGCAGCTCTGAGGGCGGAAGCTGGGATAGAAGAACAGTCCCCCGAGTTGGATATTCCGAAAGTCCACCACACTACATCAGCAATAGAGTATGTCCAGCCCCAGGGCGAATCAGAGGAAATGGCTGATAGGGTGGCTGCTACTGAAGATCAAGAAAGTGATGATGAGGGCAAGTCCTCGACACCTCAACAGTCACACGGGCAGCACCGCACTGCAATTCGTCCCGCCATTTCAGCTGCTGTGGCTGAGCGTGCACAATACGGGGTAAAGGAGAGAACTACTTCATATGATAGCAGTCAGCGCGTAAGTGATAATACTGACAGGACAGCAATAGCCAGAAGTGGAGAAGATGAGAAGAGTCGTGTTATTGTTGTTGATGGAATGGAATTGGATTTTGAAAATGATCACATTTCGGGGATTAATAGGAGTTTGGATGAACTTGCCCAAAGACTGAATAACTCTCTGAAAGACTCTGCTACTCCGGGGATGATAACTTCTCAGTCAAAATCCGGAGCAGGCAGTGGTTCAAGCGGTGGATCAGGTGTCTCGCAAGAAAGCCGCAATAGTGTCTATATCGGATATGCGGCTGAATATCTGGCTTACAAGGTATTGAAGAATAAATATGGGGCTACCAGCGTTGAATGGTTATCTGAAAACGCAAAGAGAGCTGAGGTAAATGAGGATGGAAGAGCTGGGTGTGGCTATGACATCGGTGTAAAAGTTAACGGCATGGATAGGTATGTCGAAGTTAAGGCTATTACAAATCCATCAATCGGATTTGAAATAACTGGGAATGAGCTAAGATTTGCAGAAGAAAATGCCGATAGATATGATATTCTGATGGTTCAATCAATCACTGAGAATCCGCAGCTTGTGTATATTAAGAGCTTCTTCGATATACCCGATAAGGAAAAGCTCACCAATAATAGCCGCTTTACACTTGAATTGCCTTCGGCTAGAATTAGATTTGAGCTCAAAGGCGAATAATCTTGCTTTGGAGCTAATAACCACATTTAATGTTGACAAAATGGAGGCAATTAATTTCATTGCTTAAGTATGAATGGGAGGTTTCATATGCAAAGGATGCTTTCGTTGGTGCTTTTACTTTGTAGCATGACTCTTCTTGCTACGGATATTACATTCTCCGAAGGGCTTTTGCAGCAGGCGGAATCTGGTGACGCAGAGGCGCAATATGGGTTGGGTATGGCCTATTATGAAGGTAATGGCATAAAACAGAATTATTTTGAGGCGGCGAGATGGTATAGAAAAGCAGCAGATCAAGGATATGCAGAAGCACAATACCGCTTGGGCTGTATGTATGAAGAAGGCAAAGGCCTAAAGAAAGATTTTTCAGAAGCATTACACTGGCTACGTATGGCAGCAGATCAGGAACACATATCTGCACAAAGTAGTTTGGGTTCATTATATTTATGGGGTAGTCCTGATGTAAAGACGGGTATTTCGGAGGGAGTAAAATGGTATCTCAAAGCAGCGGAAAGGGGAGACATAATGGCACAGTATAATTTGGGCTGGATGTTTCGGGATGGATTTGGTGTGCGAAAGGATTATCAAGAAGCTTTAAAGTGGTTTCGCAGAGCTGCAGACCAAAAATTCACTCTGGCAAAACATGGTCTGGCTAGTATGTATCGAGATGGCAAAGGAGTAGATCAAGATTATTGTGAAGCAGCAAAATGGTATCGCAAAGCTGCGGATAAGGGATTATCATCTGCACAGTATGAGTTGGGCAGTATGTATTATTATGGAAGAGGTGTAAAACATGATTACACTGAAGCCGTGAGATGGATGAGTAAAGCCGCAGAACGAGGGAATACTGATGCACAAAATGATTTGCTTTATTTTTCAGAACAAGGACTGGCAGAAGCACAGTATCATGTTGGCTTGATGTACCATGAAGGTAAGGGGGTAGAACAAGACAATTCTGAAGCGTATTATTGGTTTCGGAAAGCCGCAGAGCAAGGACATGTTGAGGCGCAGTATATGCTGGGCTTAAGTCACAAAACGGGTATAGGCGGTCTTTTGGATAATGAAGAAGCATATTTTTGGTTTATTATAGCTGCTACAAGCGGACATGAAAGTGCTATTGAAAGTAGAAATAATGCGGCTAGGGATCTATCTCAAGAACAGCAGGACAAGGTTCAGAATAGAGCGAATGAATGGTTAGAAGAGAATAAAATGCCATGATACCATATTAGCTGAGGGCTAAGCAGTAGCTTATGTTAAAAATGAGAATAAAAAGCAGGTTCTTCTTATCCTGTCGGGTTATGACTCAACGTAAAGGGAAGATACTATAGACAATAACGTGTGACGATTTTGCAGTTGTGCGTTGTGAGTGGGACGCATGTCATTGATATGTTGTGCGTTATAAGGATCAAGGTAAGCGGGTGAAAACCGAGGGATAGAATTGGTAGTGTTCCTTTGATACTACACTTCCGTAATGAAAGAGGCGGTAGCTTTCCTGTAGGGTCGCTCGCCGGAGCGAACACGCGATCTTACCCTGAAAACATCAAGCTGCGCTTGATTGCGGCGGTATGGCAACCTCCGGCTACCTTTTGGTCGCTACGGCGACCGCCCTTGCAAGGGTATTTTACTTTCGGCAAAAAAGGGACAACATTTGACCGGTTTCGTATCATCAATGTTGGCAAAGGGTTGCGAGATTCATAAATTTGGTTTGTTGTGTTCAGGGCAAGGTCGTCAGGGTATATTATGAAGGCTTGTTTTCCGGTAGGGTGAGTTTTGGATTTTTCCACGAATGGGGCCGGCTGCGCTGTCGGTAGAGATGCGGATGGTTGTGGTGTGGATGCGCACGGTGGTGGGCTTTCTTTTATTTCCTCAGATGAACACGAATTATGGGACTAAAGGAATTGGTCAATAACAGGTGGGGAGTGTTTTGGGCGGGCTACTTCTCCATCGGTACCACGATGCCTTTGATGATGATGTTTTGGAAGAAGACAAACACGACTAAGGTGGGGATGGCGGCGATCACAAGAGCGGCATAGCCAACGCTGCTGCTGGCTCTTTGCATCAGGTTGTAGATGTGCACCATCAGGGTCCACATGGATTGATCCTGGCAGACGATGAAGGCGAAGAGGAAGTTGCGATAGGCGGCATTGAAGGCGCTCAGGGCGATCACGGCAAGGATGGGTTTGGAGAGCTGGAGCGTGAATTGCCAAAAAAGGCGGAATTCTCCGGCGCCGTCCAACATAGCGCTTTCGTAGATTTCCTGGGGCAGGCTATCGAAGAAGCCCTTGAGCAAAAAGATGAAGTAGCCGTCTGCAGCGGCGGGCAGTACCAAAGCCCAGAAGGTATTGAGCAGATTGAGTTTCTTGAGCATGAGGAAGTTGGGGATGGCCATCACCATTGCAGGGAAGGCCATGGTGAGCATGAAGAGCATGATGATTTGGTAGCTGAAGCGTGGTTTGAAGCGGGAAAGCGCATAGGCGGCCAGGGGATTGACCGTGACGGCAAGCAGGATGGAGAGCAGCACATAGATGGCGGTATTGCGCAGGGAGTGGGCATCGCTGAGCATCTGTTCCAGAGCCATTTTGTAGTTGCGGGTGATAAATTCCTTTCTGATGGCGCCCTCTCTATCTTTGAAGCTGTAGTAGTCTATCTCCTTGCTGGGGAAGCTAATCTCTTGCCAGTCTGGCAGGTTCATGTCCCAGGCAAGGTTGAGTGAGTCGATGCTGCCATACTTGCGCCTGAGGAAATTGCGGAAATCCTGGGCCAGGTTTTTGATCCTGATCTGATGGGGTTGGGCCACGTTTTGGATGAAGTGCACCAGGTCTTCCACGAGGGCGCCGCTATCGGGCAGTTGAGACGGGATCTGCACCTGGCTAAAGGAGGCGTAGGAGCTGCCGTAGGTTTGGTTGAGGGCGGCGATGGTCTCATATTTTTGCTGCAGCATCGCTTGGAAGGGGGCGAGTGCGTCCTCGGAGATGTCCAGATGATGCACGTTGATGGCGTTTTTGGCGGTGTGGAGCCAGGCTTCGCGAAGTGGATGACCAGCGGGCGGGCAGCTTTCGGGCAGTTTGAGCTGGTCAAAAGAGGTGTAAGAGCTTCCCAAGAGCCGGTTTAGCTTGTCCAGGTCACCGTTTACCATGGGGATGACTTCGCTATTTGCGAAGAAGCCATCGGGGTTGATGAAGAGCTTTTGCTGCAGGGGGCGGGATTCCTTGAACTGGCGGAAGCGGCCTAAATAGCCCTCGGTGGAGCTGGTGAAGATGCGGCCCATGATCTCCTTCTCTTCCACGCTGATCTCTTCCCAGCTGACTGCGCCGGTGCCGTATTTGCGGTTGAATTCGACTAATGAGTTGTTGTTTTCCTCTCTTAAGATTTTGCGGTATTGGCGCTGGGCCAGGGGGTAGACGCCACGGCCGTAGTGTTCGGCCACGTAATAGTGGTAGACTCCGTACTCGGCCTGGGCGATAAACTCTTGCCAATCCCGGTGGATGGCGGGGTTGGCATCCCGGGGCAAGGTGACTTCGGCAAAGGAAATCCAGGTGCCGGGGTAGTTGTCCATCAGACGGCTGCTTTCCTCGTTGTAACGGCTTTCGAGATACTTTTTGTAGAGGGCTTCATCGCTGTGGAGATAGGCCGGGATGAGCTCCATGCGGGTGCTGTCTACGGCGCTTTTGATGGAGGAGGAGAGCATGAGCGCAAAGGGGTAGATCATGGTGATGGAGCCGAGGATGAGCAGCAGATGGATGCAGAGGTTGAGGATGCGGGTTTTGGGGTCTTTGCGCGCTACTTTGCCGATGATGCTCATGATTCGTCTCCGCTTGCCACACGGAACTCCATGCGGGAGATGTGTTTGATCTGCATGACGGTAAAGCCCATCAGCATGAGGCTGAGGAGCCAGGCCATGGTGGTGGCGAGGCCGAATTTGAGGTAAAGATAGGCCTTCTCAAAGATGAGCAGGTCTGCGACGCGGGTGGCTTCGTTAGGCCCGCCGAAGGTCATCACCAAGATGAAGTCGCTGGATTGGGCGGAGATGATGAAGGCGGCGATGAGCTGGATGATGATCAGGGCTTTGAGGCTGGGGAAAACGATGTGGCGCAGCTTGGCAAAGAAGCCGGCGCCGTCGATGTCTGCTGCTTCGTAAAGTTCGTTGGGGATGTTCTTTAGCGCTGCCAGGTAGATGAGTGAGCCGGGGCCAATTCCCGCCCAGATGCCGGGCAAGACCACGCAGAGCATAGCCAGCTTTTCGTCTTGGATCCACTGGCTTTTGGGGAGGCCGAGGGCGATGAGGATCTGGTTGAGCGCACCTGCATCGCCGGGGTGGTAAAGCAGTTTCCAGAGGTAGATTACGATCACGCCACTGATCACGGCGGGGAGGTAAAAGATGACGCGGTAGATGAGTTTGCCGTGCGAAACTTCCTGCAGCATGATGGCTAAAACGATGGAAGGCCAAAAACCGAGGCCGATGGATAAGGTCATGTAATACAGCGTCCTGCCTACGCTGGCCCACCAAGTGGCGTCGAAGAGGACTTCGGCCAGGTTGCCAAAGCCAACCCAAGGGCTGGGCCCTACGAGCTTGTAATCCTGCGCAGCCATCACGGAGCCCGAGATCAGCGGCACATACTTCCACATGAAGATGCTGATCACGGCGGGGGCCAGGAGGATGACGATCCAGAAGGTGCGACGGGAGCTTTTGCTGCTGGTGACGCGGTGTTCGGGAGTGAGAATCTTCCACACGCGCCAGAGCGTGAAGCCAAAGGCAAAGAGGATGAGAGCGGCGATCACGGCGGCCAGGCGCTCGCGCTTCAGCTTCTCGGAGCGGGGCAAGATGCCGATCATCTCCTTATTGGTGCGGTCTTGTGCGGCTTGCAGCACTTTGAGGATGTTGGCTCTGCGGATTTTGGGGTCGGTGCCCAGTTTTCCGCTGCGGTCCAGCTTGATCAGCTCGTCCAGGGGGTAGGTCATAAATTCGTAGACCTTCTGGCAGTTGTCGCCGAAGGGTTCGGGTTTGCCTTCGTTCATAGCGGTTTGGAAGGTTTCCAGCCAGCCTGCGGGTGAGTGGCGCAGCAGCTCGTCATAGCCGTAACGCTTTAGGAAGACGGGGTTTTGCACGCGGCCGTAGCCGTTTTCCACCATCACCTTGAGACGGATTTTGCGGGCTTCCTCGCTATCGTAAAACTTGATGTATTCCCAGGCTGCCTGGCGCACTTCGGCGGGGTCTCTATCGCCCAAACCGGCGTTGTTGCTGATGCCGGCGCCGCTGAAGATGCCCATCATGCGGCAGTTGATCTCGCTGCCTCCCTTGCCGGCGGGGCCCTGCGGTGCGGGAGCGAAGCCGTAGAGGTTGGGGTCGTAGCGTCCGCCCATGTTTTGCTGCGAGAGGTAGTCCATACGCATGGCGATCTTGCCTTCGGTCCAGAAGTAGCCCCAGTCGCCATCCCGCATGGAATAGCCTTCCTGGGGGCGGCCGTTCTTGTCTGTCCAGGGCGTGTTGAGGATTTTGAGGTAGTATTCTGCGGCGTCTACGCCTGCTTCGGAGGCGAAGGCGGCTTTCCAGTGCTGCGCTTGTTCGTCCCAAACCACGGCATCGCCGCCGGCAGCCCAGAGCAGAGGGAGCCAGTCGTAGGCGGCTTGCGGGCCGGAAGCCAGAACGGTGCCGTAATTATTGGTGGCGGGATCGCTGAGCCGGGCGGCGTAGTCCATGAATTCATCCCAGTCTTTGGGGGCGCGGTTGGGGTCTAAACCCGCTTTCTTGAAGACGTCCTTGCGGTACATGAGCACGCGTACCAGGGTCTCGTAGGGGAGCATCCAGACCTTCTCCTTGTTTTGGCCCTTCAGCTTGCGCTTGATTACCTGCCAGACGGGCTTTTCCACGCGCAGGTCGAGCAGTTCGGGGTCTTCCCGGGCGATGAATTCGTCCAGCGGGTAAAGGAAGTTGTTTTGGATGTAAGTGTCGCTTTGACGGAAGTTTACATAGAGGATGTCGGGTGCCACTCCGCCGGCGATGGCCATGAGCGGGGCAGCGTCTAAATCCATCTTGTCTATCTTGATGCCGGAAAAGGCGCGCAGCTCGATGTGTGGGAACTTCTTTTTGAAAGCCTGCACCACGGCGGCGTTGGCTTTGGAAGCGGCATCGGTGGCACGCGGGTCTGGCAGCTCAAAGACTTTGAGCACCACCGCCGAGAGCTGCGTGAATGCGCTCAGCAGCAGGATGATAAACCAGACCTTACAAGCTTTCTGCATTATCTTATGGGTACATGCCCAAAATGATCTCTTGAGCGGGGGCTGGCTCGGGACTGATCCTGTAAGCGGCGGCGATGGCTGAAGCGGCTTGTTTGCCCGCGCTTTCGTCGTTGCTCAAGACGGTGCCGATGGTCTCGCCTTCCCGCACTTGGTCGCCGATCTTGCGTTCCAGATAAGCTCCGGCGCCGGGATCGAGGATGTCGGTCACCTTCATGCGTCCGGCCTTGACCCTCACCAGGGCGTAGCCTACGGCACGGGAGTCGATCTGCTCTATCCAGCCGGAAGCGGGGGCTTTGACGGGGATTTGGTACTTGGCAGTTCCTAAGAGGGAATAGTCGTCCAGCACCTTGGGGTTGCCGTTTTGGGCGATGATGATTTCTTCAAACTTGGCCAAGGCTTTGCCGTTTGTCACCACTTCGTTGATGGCGGTAACTGCTTGGCTTTCTTCGGAATAGATGCCGGCTAACAGTAGCATTTGGCTGACTAACTTGGTGGTGATGGCGTAGGTATCCGGCAGGTAGTTGCCTTTGAGATATTCGATGGCCTCGGCGGTCTCGATGGCGTTGCCCACCGCTCTTCCCAGGGGTGAATTCATGTTTGTGAAGACCACCTGTACCTTCTGGTCGAAGCTGCGTCCGGTTTCCACCAGGCTGTGGGCGAGTTCCTGGGCACGCTCGAGGTTGGGCATGAAGGCGCCGCTGCCCACTTTGAGGTCGATCACCAGATACTTTGCGCCTTCTGCAATCTTTTTGCTCATGATGGAGGCGGTGATGAGGCCGGGATTTTCCACGGTGGCGGTCACGTCACGGAGTGCGTAAATCTTTTTGTCGGCGGGAACCAGGTCATCTGATTGTCCCACCAAGGCATAGCCGTGCTTCATCACGAGGTCGTAGAGCTCCTGCATTTCGTAGGCGGTTTGGAAGCCGGGGATGGTCTCCAGTTTGTCCAGCGTGCCGCCGGTGTGACCCAGGCCGCGTCCTGAGATCATGGGCACGTAGAGTCCCAGAGCGGCGGCGATGGGGGCCAGCATGATGCTGATCTTGTCGCCCACGCCTCCGGTGGAATGCTTGTCCGCTACGGGCAGGGAAGCGTCAAAATGCAGGCTTTCGCCGCTTTCTATATAGCTCCTTGTGAAGGCTTTGGTTTCTTCTATATTCAGTCCCTGAAAGAAGCAGCTCATAAGCAGGGCGCTCATCTGGTAATCGGCGATGCTGCCGTCCAGAAAGCCATTGATGAAGAAGCTGACTTCGCTTTCGTCCAGGGAGTGGCCGTCTCTCTTCTTGAGGATCAGTTCCACGGGGTTGTATTTTGCCATATATATCTCCTTAATTGCCAATGAGTTTCTCTCGGATGTGGGCGCTGAACATATCCATCACCCACACTACGAGTGCGATCAGCCACATGATGAGGCCTACGTTGCGCCAGGCAAGCAGCTGTTGTTCCTGATACAGAGCCAGCCCTATGCCGCCGCCACCCACGAAGCCGACGATGGTGGCCATGCGGATGTTGATATCCCAGCGGTAGATGGTGAAAGCGAGGTAGGGAGCCAGAATCTGGGGCGTGACGCCATAGCGCCAAACCTGCAGCGTGGAGGCTCCGGTGGCGCGGATGGCTTCCACGGGGCCGGGATCGATGTTCTCTATCTGTTCGCTGTAAAGCTTTACCAGTGAGGCGATACTGTGAATCCAGAGCGCCAGCATACCGGCGAAGGGTCCGATACCCACCCACACGCAGAAGATGATGGCCCAGACGATGGCTTCTATGGAGCGGAACACGGTGGAAATGGTGCGGATGATCATATAGACGATGCGTCCCGGAACTGAGCCATACATGAGGTTTTTGGCGGCCAGGAAGCTGAGCACAAAGGAGAAAGGCAGCGCAAAAACGGTGGCCAGGAGCGCCAGGTAGATGGTTTCTACAAGAGCACCAAGCATGGGCACCAGTTGCTTGAGATTGGGGTTGAAGATGCCTTTGATGATGCCTTTGGTATTGGCGGCTTGAGTGAAGAAGGCGATGGGTTTGACATCCACGATGATCCAGCCCATCACAAAGCTGATGAGCAGGGCGAGCACCATCTCATAGATCCAGAGCTTGGATTTGCCTTCGGTTTCGCCTAAGATCTTGGCGGCAAGGTTGTTTTTAAACAAGGTGAAGATGCCGGCTAAGACCAAGGGCAACAACAGGATAACAGCTGCGGGCACGTGACGCTCGGCCAGGCGCCAAAGCAGCCAGCTCACGCAGGCCACGTTGTAGAGCCAGAGGCAATACTCAACGGTTAAAATCTTAAACTTCTTCATGGGTGTGATAAGACAGGGGGGTGCAAAAATGTCAAGCGATTAGTGCTTGGTCTTTAGCTATCCTCTTGTGGTGGCTCGAGTTCTGCATCTTGCGGCAGGGGCAGGTCGGGCAGTTGTTTCATGCGTTTGCGCCTCCTGAAGTAAGCGATAAGGAGCACGAAGGGCAAGAGCGAAAAGATGAGCGAATTGATGCCGATAAAGAGGTATTTCCAGGCCTTTCCCTTGAGGTAATCCTGGTATTGGAGGTTAAAATCGAAGAGGGTGGTATTGAAGCTGTAGTTGAAGGCGGGGATGAAGGGCGTCTTCTGGCCTGCTTTATAGGTGCTTGAGGTGATAGACCAGAAGGTTTTCCAGCCTTCGGGGTAGTTTTCCTGCAGGTAAGTGATTGCAAAGAGGCTCGAGAGATAGTAGCTCTGCCACTGGGCGGGACTTTCGGGGTATTGGTAGCTCATGCGGAAGAGGTCTGCCAGCTGGCCGAAGAAGCAGTCGCGGGTGAAGTTTATGTAGCTTTCCAGGCTGAGCTGGTTGGCAAAGAGGCAGGCCATTCCCTCATGAAACCAAAGCGTGGCGCCGCTGAAGAGCTGATCCAGATACCAGTGAGTATATTCATGGATGAGGATCTTGATATAGCTGCCCTTCAGGCTCTCCAGGGGTCGCACCCAGACTCTTTTCTCGGCACTGCTGTAGAAGGCATCGCTAAATTCCACGATTCCCTGGTGCTCCTGCGTAAGTCGTGCGTAGGCATCGTCATCCGGCACGATATAGATGTCCGGGCCGCCATCCACGTAGACGCCGGTGTGCATCTGTATTTTGTCTATACCCTCATCCAGCTCTTGCCTCAGATTGAGCGTGGATTCCGCTGTCCTGCCGCTGCCGTAGATGCTCACATAGCGGCTTTTGGCGATGAGCGTGTATTCGGCACGGAGGCAGGCAGCAATCAGCAGAAAGAGCGAGAGGGCAATGATATAGCGAGTTTTGAAGCACCTCATACGCTCTTCCCTTCTGCCAAGTCTGATTTTTAGGCTATAGGCTCTCTACTCTGCAGGATATAGAAGTTTGCCGCATCCTTTTTGGCGACGTTGCCTTCGGGGATCTTGAGTATCTTGATCTGATGGACGTGCGAATAGAGCGTGAGCTCGATCTGGTCTTCCTCTTTGACGATCGCCGAAGCCTTGGCGGGTTTGCCGTTGAGCTTGACCAGGCCTTTATCGCAGGCGGTCTTGGCGATGGAGCGCGTCTTGGTGAGGCAGAGCTTGTTCAAAAGCTGGTCGATTCGCACGTTGTCCTCTCTTAGCTCAGCAGGCGCATCGTCTCCATTGCTATCATCAGCTCTTCATCGGTGGGAACTTTGAGCACGCTCACCTTGCTCTCGGCGCTGTTGAGCACCTCGATATTGCCGGTGAAGCGGGCGTTCTTTTCCTGATCCAGGCAGATTCCCAGAGCGTCCATATTCTCGCAGACCTGCGCTCTCATGATGGGCATATTCTCGCCAGCGCCACCGGTGAAGACCAGCACATCCAAGCCGTTCATAGCGGCAAAGTAGGCGCCGATATACTTTTTGATGCGGTAGCAATAGACGTCGAGAGCTGTGCGGGCGGTTTGGTTGTTGTCTTTAACGATGGCGTTCTCGATGACGCGCATATCGTTGGAAAGCTGTGAAAGGCCCAGCATTCCGCTCTTTTTGTTCAGGATTCCGTTTACCTCATCCACGTCCAAGCCGAGGGTTTTCTGGAGGTGGATCACGATGGCGGGGTCGATATCGCCACAGCGCGTGCCCATCATCAGGCCTTCCAGCGGCGTCATACCCATGGAGGTATCGATGCTGCGTCCCTTGTCTATTGCGGCTATGGAAGCGCCGTTGCCCAGGTGACAGGTGATGATCTTGAGCTCGCTGATGTCACGGCCCAAATACTCCGCAGCCTTCATGCTCACATACTTGTGCGAAGTGCCGTGGAAGCCGTAGCGGCGGATCTGATGCTCTTTATAAAACTCCAAAGGAAGGGGATAGAGATAAGCCTGTGCGGGCATGGTTTGGTGGAAAGCGGTATCAAAGACTCCGCATTGAGGCACCTGCGGGATGCTGGCCATCACTGCTTCGATCCCTTTGATATTGGCCGGGTTGTGCAAAGGCGCCAGCGGGATGCAATCCTGCAAAACCTGCTTTACATGAGGCGTGATCACCACGGCATCGCTGTAATGTTCGCCTGCGTGCACCAATCTATGGCCCACGGCATCAATCTCGTTCAGGCTGCCAATCACGCCGTGCTCGCTGTCTTGAAGCGCATTGAGGACAAGCTCCAGGCCACGCTCGTGATTCTCGATCACCATTTCCTGTTTCTTATTGGTATAAGCAGGGCTTTTATAGGTGAAAAGGGCAATCTCCTCTCCGATACGTTCCACAATTCCTTCCGCCAAAACGGACTCATCTTTCATGTTGAATAACTGATACTTGATGGAAGAACTTCCGCAGTTCAACACCAGAATGTTCATTAATCGTTCCTCTCTTTATATATACCGCCCGTGGGCAGCTTTTTGCTTTGTTTAAAATCACGGCTCAAAGAAAGCAGGGATTGGAAACAGGATGGTGGGTGATACTGGATTCGAACCAGTGACCTCTACGATGTGAACGTAGCGCTCTAACCAGCTGAGCTAATCACCCTGAAATCAAGGTGGTGGGTGATACTGGGATCGAACCAGTGACCTCTACGATGTCAACGTAGCACTCTAACCAGCTGAGCTAATCACCCACGTGAGCACAAGCTTTTTAAACTTGAGGGATTTGTCAATATAATTCTTAACAAAGCCGTGCAATACGGGCGGGAAAGCGTGATGATAAGCGGGTTATCGGATGCTGCTAAGACTGCCACTCACTGCGGAGCGCTTCAGCCAATATCGCGTGCCGCACTCCTTTTTCACAGGCAGAAAAGCTGTCTAACTGCAAAAGCTCCATCACTTCCAGGATCAAGAGGCTGCCGGCGATGATGATATCCGCTCTGCCGGGATCAAGGCCCGGGATTTGTTTCCTTTCCGAAAGCGGCTTGCGCTTGAGGAAGTTCAGCAGCTCCTGCAGTTCCTCTTTGTTCAGAGCGGTTTTACCGCTGATGGCGGCGAGGTTCCGCGCTGTGCCGCCGATGACGATGAGTGCGGAACTTTCTGCGCCTCTGATGTTTTGCTTCAGCAGCCGATGGATGTAAGCACTCATGGCCTGAAGCGAGCTCTCTGGGGGCAGATCGCTGTCTATAAACCTATTCGTGAGCAACACCGCACCCAAAGGCAGGCTATAGCTATACTCCATTCTGTGGGAGCCAAAGGCCAGTTCCGCCGAGCCGCCGCCCACATCCAAGACGGCTCTATCGCCTGCAACCATACCATCCGAAGCGGCTGCTTTAAAGGCCAGACTTGCCTCTCTATCGCCGGATAAAACCTTCATCTGCAGGCCGGTTTCTTCTTTTACCCTTTCTATGAAAACTGAGGCATTATCAGCCATACGCAGCGTCATGGCGCCCACGCAGACTATTTCCTGAGGCTGAAAGGCTTGGATCTCCACCATAGTGCGCTTGATCTGCCCGATCGCCTGAGTCGCCACCTCATCCGAAATGCCGCCCGTGGTATGCAAATCCGCTCCCAATCTCAGAGGCAGCGCTCCATCCAGGACTATCCCCGCATCCGAGCCCACCACATATTTGAAGGTATTGGTGCCCAGTTCCAGCACCGCTACTTGCTTACTCATCCAAAAACCATGCCAAAGACGGCCACGCCCAAGAGCATATAGATGGGGTTCACCTTCCAACGCCAGAGGATGAGGAAGCAGACCACAAACACGCCCACGGAAAAGAGGTCCGGAAAAGCGCTTTTACCGATCAGGAACATGGCAGCGGCGATGAGTCCCACGCTCAGCAGCCTCAGGCTCTTAAACATATTTTTAAACCACTCTTTCTGCTGCAGTTTGATGTAGGTATGCGTGAGGATCATCATCAGGCAAAGAGGCGCCAGAATCACGCCCAGCGTGCAGAGCGCAGCGCCCCAGAAGCCATGGATTTTGAAGCCGATAAAGGTGGCGGCGTTGATGGCAATCGGCCCGGGCGTCATCTGCGAAATCGCCACGACGTCTGTAAACTCGCTCGCCGTCAGCCAGCCGTGTTTGACCACGATCTCCTGCTGCAACATCGCCAGCACCGCATATCCGCCTCCAAAGCTGAACAAGCCCACTTTCGCAAAGGTAAGAAACATGGTTAGCATCAGTTTTTCCCCCGCTTCTGTTTAATGTGGCTGATGATCAGCGTCAAGGCTATGCAGGTGATGATCACATACATGGGACTGATATTCAAAAAAGCGACTGCGATCAGCGCCGAGAGCGGAATCCAGCAGTTGCGCCAGTTCAATCCCACCTTCTTGCTGATCTCGATCAAAGGCCAGGCGATCAGCGAAACCACCGCCGGCTCCAAAGCGTGGAAAGCCTTGCGCACCAAGGGTTCCTGCGCATAGCGGTTGAACAGACTGGCGATGATGATGATACTGGTAAACGAGGGCAAAACCGAGCCCAGCACAGCGACTAACATTCCGGGTATACCTTTGATGCGGTAGCCCACGTAGATGCTCATATTGATGGCGATGGGGCCGGGCGAGCTCTGCGATGCAGCGACGCCATCGAGAAAGTCCATATCTGTTAGCCAGCCATGCTTTTCCACCACCTCACGCCGCATGATGGGGATCATGGCTATGCCACCGCCCAGGGTGAAAGCTCCAATCTTCAGGAAGCTGATAAACAATTGCCACAGAATCATATACTGTCCTTATGCTGCTTGACCAATTCCAAAAGTTCTTCTACCAAATGCTCTTCCTTCACCTTTTTGATGATTTCGCCTTTGGCAAAAAGCAGGCCCTCGCCATCTCCGCCCGCAATGCCAAAATCCGCTTCCCTCGCCTCGCCGGGGCCATTCACCGCACAGCCCATCACGGCCACGGTGAGATTCTTGTCCCTATAGGGCGCCAGCGCTTGCTCCACCTTGCCCACCAGCTCAAAGAGATTGATCCTGGTGCGTCCGCAAGTGGGGCAGGAGATGATATTCAGGCCCTGACGCAATTGCAGGCCTTTGAGAATCTCTTGCGCTACCTTCACTTCCTGCACCGGGTCTGCGGAAAGCGAAACCCGCAGCGTATCTCCAATCCCTTCATAAAGTAACAGCGCCAAAGCCATGGAGCTCTTGACGGTACCTGAGATGAGCGTGCCCGCCTCCGTGATGCCCAAATGCAGCGGATAATCCACCTCAGAGGACAGCAGCCTGTAAGACTCCACCATCAGCGGCAGATGCGAGGCTTTGACGGAAATCTTGATATTGTGATAATCTAGCTCTTCCAGGATGCGCACGTGCCGCAAAGCCGCTTCCACCATGGAAAAGGCACACACTCCATGCTCGGCAAGCAAATCCTTGGGCAAGGAGCCGCTATTGACGCCGATGCGGATGGGAATATCCTGCTTGGCTGCGGCTTTCACCACCGCTTCCACGTTTTCCCGAGCGCCGATATTGCCGGGATTGAGCCTCAGGCCATCCACATGATTGTCCAAAGCAGCCAGGGCCAGTTTATAATCGAAATGAATGTCCGCCACGATGGGCATGGACGTGCGCTCTTTGTAGATGCTGAGCGCCTGGGCGTCCTCAAGATTGGTGACGCTGAGCCGCACAATTTCACAGCCGGCCAGCTCCAATTCCTTGAGCTGAGCCAGACAGGCCGGGACGTCCGAGGTAGGCACGCTGAGCATACTCTGGATGGAAATGGGCGCACCACCACCGATGAGTAGCTTGCCAAGCCTGATTTGACGGGTTGGTTTGCGAATTATACTATTCATGTGCTCAAAAAGAATTGAAGCGGGTAATTTGTCAACATTGACGTTTTGGTTTTCCACGAATAACACGAACCTGTCGGAGAGGGAGAGAGGGAGAGAGGGAGAGAGGGAGTGAGGGAGAGAGGGAGAGCGGCTGGCGCAAGTGGTGTAGATGCGGACGGACGCAAGAAGAGCGGCGCTTTGGCAAGTGCCCGTACATTTCCCATCCGTGGAAAAAACATCGTGGAAATTGTTTTCAAAAAACCGATGCTCAGCTCAATATTTGACTTTTGACCGTGCTCGCCCCACCTTCGGATATCCTTGGCGCTCGAATGCGTAACTCTTGGGTTTTCTTTGGGTTACTTGTCGATCCCAAAGGAGACCCATAGGAGCCCCTAAGGGAGGCCGCATGAAATCGACGTTTTACGAGGCAGAATTGCTTTCGCAAAACCGGCCCTGGAGTCAAATTTTTCAGAAACGCCTGCTGTTTAGGATGCCGGCGTGAGTCCTGGAATGCCTACTAAAACAGTAGGCGTTATGTGGGTATTCGTGGGAAAAGGAAAAAAGCTTTAACCTCGAGCTGCGCTTGTAGAAGTATACAGCGCAGCGATTTTGGCCCAGAAATTGCTTGACTTAAAACATCTGTAGAATAAACTTGCAGTTAAGCTGTTGAGCGCAGAAAGTCCTGCTGTTTCAACGCTGTGTGAAACCAAACAATATCGAGTAATCAAGAGGGAGAAATGAGACAATTTGCACGTTTGGCAATCTTACTCATGGCTGTGATTGCCAGCACCCTGATAGCCGCACCGCGCAGTTTCCTGCCGCTTGAGGTCACTCAACCGGACGGAAGCCGGATCAACATCTACGCCAGCGGTGATGAATTTCACAACTGGCTGCACGATGAAAACGATTTTACCATAGTGAGGGCTGCCGATGGCAGCTATGTCTATGCCATCCAAGAGAATGGCGGCCTGGTGCCCTCGGATTTGGTCGTGGGGAAACACCTGCCTTCCGCACGCAATCTCACGCCCGGGCTAAATTTGAGCCCGGCTGAGATCAAGGCCAGGTATGACCGCCAGTCACAGATGCGGGATTACTCAAACGGACGCGCCCCAAACACGGGACAGATCAACAACATCGTCATCTTCATCAAGTTTTCAGACAGCCCGGAGTTCAATACCTACTTCAGCTACTACCAGCAGGTCTTCAACGCATCGGGAGCGACGGACAACTCCATGAAAAACTACTTCCTGGCGGCATCATACAATCAGCTGACCGTGGATTCCTTCTTCTATCCGGCGCCCAATGGCAACGCGGTGGTTTCTTACACTGATATCCATCCGCGCAGCTACTTCCAGCCTTTTTCTGCTTACAACCCCAATGGATATACCGCGCAGGAGAGGACCGAGCGCGAACAGGAGATGCTGGTGAGAGCCGTGAATGCCGTGAGTTCTCAGATACCTGCAGATCTGAATATTGATGGAGACGACGATGGCTATGTGGACAACGTTTGCTTTATCATTCAGGGACAACCCGATGGCTGGGCCTCCCTGCTCTGGCCACATCGCTGGGTTCTCTTTCACGATTTTGCCTATATCAACAATAAACGGGTGTGGGACTTCAACTTCCAGCTGGAAAGCTTTCTGAACGACTCCGGAGCCGGCGTGCTTTCACATGAAATGTTCCACAGCCTCAGCGCTCCTGATCTGTATAGATACTACAACCGGGAAATCACTCCCGTGGGAAAATGGGACATCATGGCCCGAGACCTGGACCCGCCTCAGCATATGGGCGCCTGGATGAAACATAAATATGGACAGTGGATCACCAACGTGCCCACCATCACCTCCTCCGGCACCTATACACTGCATCCCCTGGCATCTTCCTCCGCAAACAACATCTACCGCATCGACAGCTGGCGCAGCAACGAATATTATCTGCTGGAATATAGAAAGCCGCACGGGATCTATGATGAAAACCTCCCCGGCACGGGGCTGATAGTCTACCGGCTGGATATACGTGAGGAAGGCAACGCCAACGGCCCTCCGGACGAACTGTATGTCTATAGACCGGGTGGAACAAACAGCGTGGACGGCAACCCGGACCTGGCAGCGCTTTCGGCGCAAAACGGACGCACCGAGATCAGCGAGGCAACTGCGCCCAACGGATTTTTGGGCGACGGCTCATCCGGCGGACTCAACCTCTTTGACGTCGGTGTGGCGGGTGATACGATCAGCTTCAAGGTGAAAATCTCGGATATCCAGCTCACCTATCCGCATGGAGGCGAGACCTGGATCTGCGGCGACAACAAAGTCATCATCTGGAAAAGCAAGAGCGACACCGGAACCGTAACACTCGAGTATAGCAGCGATGGCGGCCAAAACTGGAATCTGATCGCTACAGGTATGGGCAACACCGGCAGCTATGTCTGGAACAGCGTGCCTCCCATGGATAGCAGTAACCAGGTACATATCCGCATTACAAACCAGGCCACCGGCCAATCCGATTCAAACTACTATCCCTTCACCGTTGTGGGAGGCAACCTGCCGCCTCCCAGCAATCTCACGGCCACGGTGCAAGAACATAACGTGAGCCTCAGCTGGCAGCCTCCTGATACACGCAACCTCTTGGGATACAATATCTACCGCAATAGCACGCTCATCGCCACGGTTACAGCTACGGAATACCTCGATGAAAACCTCAGCGCAGGTGTCTACAGCTACATCGTCACCGCCAGCTACACCGAAGGCGAATCGGCAGCCACAAACGTTGCGACCGCATTCGTGGAATCGAGCCTGATGCCTCCCACAAACCTGCAGGCAACCGTGGGTGAGACCGATGTCAACCTCACTTGGAATGCTCCCGCTTTACCATTTGATGCGCTCCCTGAAAACAGCGGCACATGGCAGCTTCTCGGCTATAAGGTCTACCGCAACAACCTCTTGATCGCAAACACAAACCAATGTTATTTCTTTGATGGAAGCCTCTTCTTTGGCAGCTATTCCTACACCGTGACTGCCGAATACTTCCACGGCGAATCCGAGCCCGCAGGCCCCGTGGAGGTGGTGATTTCATATGTCCCCGCACCCACCAACCTCACCGCAGAAGTGATGGACAACCGGGTTGCCCTGAGCTGGTCTGGCCCCGATGAGTATTCAATCCTGGAGATGACCGGATACAAGGTCTATCGTGACGACCAACACATCGCCACCCTCGACGATGCAGACACCCTGAGCTACACCGATATAGGGCTGGCAAACGGAACCTATGCCTACGGCGTGACTGCACTCTATACCCAAGCAGAAAGCCTGCCCGTCTCCATCGAGGTAACCGTGGAGGTGACGCTGGGCGAAGTGGTCTTTGAAGAGGACTTTGAAGAAAATGTAAACTTTGCCAGCCTGCCCTGTCCCTGGTGGTTAATTGACGAAGACGACGCCTATACCACCAGCATCCCCGGTATCAGCTTCCCCGGCGCAGGAGACAAGATGACCTACATCACCTTCAATCCCTCTGCCACTGTGCCTCCGATTGTGGATTTGAGCTGCCATAGCGGCAATAAAATGGCTGCCTCATTCGCCGCAGTGGGCGTGCCCAATGACGACTACATGATTGCGCCCCATACAAAGCTCGGATCCAATAGCAAGTTCAGATTCTTTGCCAGAAGCCACTCCGCCGAATACGGACTGGAAAGATTCAAGGTGGGCGTATCAACCAGATACGTGAGACCGCATCATTTTCACTGGATAGATGCAAACTGCGTCGAAGTTCCCGCAAGCTGGACTGAATATATTTACGACCTCAACGACTACAATGGCGAATACGTCTACATCGCCATCCGCTGTCTATCTGAGGGAACAATGGCCCTCTATATCGACGATGTTTCCATCCACTCGGATGGGGGCTATCTGGTTGGAAACGACGACAATAGCGTCCCTGCACTCAGCACCCGCCTGGAAGGCAACTATCCAAACCCCTTCAACCCCAGCACCACCATCCACTACAGTCTCAAGGAAGCGGGCCCCGTCCGCATTGAGATTTTCAACCTCAGAGGCCAGATGATCCGCTCTTTGGTAAACGAAAGCAAAGCCAGCGGCAGCCATAAAGTGATGTGGGATGGCAAGGACGAGCGCGGCAACACCATGTCCAGTGGCATCTATTTCTTCAGGATGGAAGCCGGCAAACACAGCGAAACCCGCAAGATGATAATGATGAAATAAAGCGTCTTTGGATACCATGGCAGCCGGCGGCAGGTGGCATCGCCGCATTCATCAAACTGCGCTTGAAAGCGACGCCCGGGGCAAGCGACCCTACTTTGGGCGCCACGGCGAGCGCTCCTGCCTCACAACTGGCAGGCGCAGCCGGCCTCTCCTCCCTCCCAGAAGCGGCTATTAGCCTCAATTTTAAGCATTTCTTGAACTTTTCTCTTGACATAAAAGCTAAATTTATATCATTGAATACTTTGGTACCCAAATCGGAATAACCATATAATCATAAATTATTAAAACTAAGGAGTTAACAAAATGACAAAAGCAGATTTGGTAAAGAGAGTAGCGGATGACACAGGCTACATTCGTAAAGATGTTGCCCTGATGATTGACGCATTCCTGCAAGCTGTTAAGGATACTCTTGCCGAAGGGCATCACATCGAAATCCGTGGGTTTGGCACCTTTAAACTCAAAACACGTAAAGCCCGTATGGGCCGCAATCCCAAGACCAACGTTAAAGTACCGGTTGAAGCTCGCACCGTTCCTACCTTCAAGTTCTCACGTGAAATCAAGGACTTGGTGAAGGACATCGAGCTTTCCGAGTAAGGACTAACTTCAATGCCTTGCGGAAAGAAACGTAAAAGACATAAAATCGCCACCCACAAGCGTAAGAAACGCCTTCGCAAAAATCGTCACAAAAAGAAATAACACAAACCTTATAAAGCCCGCCTCCTGGTGGGCTTTTTTATTGAAGCGATCGGTGTGACGGAGCTGCAGCCCGCACAATCCTATTGACATTTTTGTGAGCTGCGATTTGGGTGATCCCAAATAAATAATACACATGTAAGGGTAAATGTAATGAAATACTTAAATCGGATTTGGCTTGGCTTGTTGCTGCTCTTTCCCCTGCTTTTGCTGGCGGGAAATGTGCAGCCGGGCTCTGGAAATACGCTCGTAAACGTGCTGGAAAGCACTAGCGAGCAGACTGTTTTAGAGTTTAACATCGGCAGCTTCGAGAGCGAAGAGGTCGAGATTGAAAGTAAGACTTGGCAGCAGCTGCACCTGGAAAGAGAAGGCCTGCTGCAGCTGGAGGGCTATCCCGCTTTGCCGGTGGTCAACCGCAGCATTATCATCGACGGCCGGGCGCAGATGCATCTGGAGCTCTATGATGTGGTTTATGAAGACCTGCAGCTCAAGGTGGCACCCTCCAAAGGCGTGATTCCGCGCAATATCGACCCCAAGACCGTTCCCTACCGCTTTGCGGACGTCTACGGGAAGGATGAGTTTTATCCCCGCGAGATCGCCACGCTCTCCGAGCCGTATATCCTGAGGGATTATCGTGGTATCACGGTGCAGACCACGCCCTTTGCCTACAATCCCGTAAGCCAGACTCTGCGTGTTTTCAAGAGCTTCAAGCTGCGCATCTATGCCCGGGGTGAGAGCCGCACAAATACGCTGGATGCCTCCCGCAGCAGCTATACCCGCGATTTTGAGCAAGTCTACGCTCAGCATTTCATCAACTGGCCTCACACGCGCTATACCCCTGTGAATGATAGCTTTGGCAAGATGCTGGTGATCTGCCACTCAAGTTTTATCACCGACATCCAGCCCTATATCAACTGGAAGAAGCAAAAGGGAATCGAGACCGAATTGATCGAGTTTTCCAGCATCGGCAGCACCGCCACACAGCTGCAAAGCTACATCCAAAACCGCTATAATGCAGACCCTTCCATCGCCTACGTGCAGCTTGTCGGCGATGCACCCCAGATTCCCACCCTCACGCATCAAAGTGGCGGCGCAGCCCCCGTTTTCTCGTTAGTTGCGGGCAGTGATAACTACCCGGATATCTTTATCGGACGCTTCAGCGCTCAGACGGTGGCGGAACTCAACGCCCAAATCAATAAAACCATCGCCTACGAGAGAGATGCAACTACCTCTGACACCTGGCTTTCCCGCGCCATGGGCATCGCCTCGGATGAGGGAGGCAGCAATGGTGACAACGCCGAAACTGACATCCAGCACATGAACGTGATCCGAAACAAGCTGCTGAACTACGGCTACACCAGCGTGGATCAGGTTTACGATCCGGGTGCCTCAGCCACCACGGTCAGCAACAACGTCAATGCCGGCCGTGGCTTGATCAATTACATTGGCCACGGGGGAGATACCTCCTGGGTTACCACCGGTTTCAACAACACCAATGCCACCAACCTCAGAAACGGCACCAAGACGCCCGTGATCATGTCCGTAGCCTGCGTGAACGGCAACTTCGTTTCCAGGACCTGCTTCGCCGAAGCCTGGCAGAGGAATGCCAGCGGCGGCTCGGTGACCTTCTACGGCTCCACCATCAACCAATCCTGGGCCTCTCCCATGCGTGCTCAGGATGAATTTATCGACCTCATGGTGGGCGAGCACAAATTCACCGCGGGCGGGCTCTATTACAACGCCTCCTGCAAGATGATGGACATCTACGGAAGCGACGGCATCAGTATGTTCAAGACCTGGCACATCTTCGGCGACGCCTCGCTCTTGGTGCGCAGCAAGACTCCCATCCAGATGAGCGTCAGCCACCCCGCCACCATCATCCAGGGCAGCACTTCCCTGACGGTAACTGCCGGAGTTGCCAATGCTTTAGTAGCTTTGACCTACAATAATAACATCCTGGGACGCGGCTATACCAATTCCGCCGGCACGGTCAACCTCTCTTTGAGCGGAATGCCCGCCGGATCAGCGACTTACACCCTCACGGTCACAGCGCACAACCGCGTCACCTATATCGGCACCATCGAGCAAATCCCGCCTGCCGGGCCCTGGATTGACGTGCAAGAAGCGGCTTGGCAGGATGATAACAACGACGAGCCGGAATTTGGTGAAAGCGGAGCCCTGAGCCTGAGGCTGAAGAACTCCGGTTCGGATCCCTCTGCTGCACTTACCCTTACGCTCTCCAGCAGTAGCACCGGCGTGACTATCACCAACAACACGCATCAGGCAGACGCCATCGCAGCGGGTGTGACCGTGGAAATCCCCAGCGCTTTTGGCATCCAGCTTGCCGATAACCTCCCGGATGGCACGGAGTTAACCTTCAGCCTGAGCATCACTTCCGGTACCCAGAGCTGGGAACACGAGACCGTCTTCAGCGTCAAAGCTCCCGCCCTGGCCCTGGGAGATGTGCTGATAGACGACAGCACGGGCAACAACAGCGGCACACTCGATCCCGGCGAAAACGTCAACCTCACCATCACCATACTCAACAACGGCGCAGCGATGAGTCCGGCCGGCAGCGTGAGCCTCAGCTCCACCACCTCCGGAATCACCATCACCACGCCCAGCATAGACATCCCCGGCATCGCTTCCGGTGCATCCACTCAGGTCACCTTCCCCGTCAGCGTCAGCGCCGCTGTGCCCCAAGGCTCTACTGCCAGCTTTGAAGTTATGGCCACCACCGGTGCCTACTACGTGGCCCAAATCATCCCCTTGCAGGTGGGCGATCCCCTTGAGGTGACCATCGGCAGCGGCACGAACACACATGCATATCCGCTCAACAGATTTTACAACTACAGTGCGCATGAAGCCATCTATTTAAGCTCCGAAATCGGCATGGAGGGCAGAATCGAGAAGATAGCTTTCCAAAAACTAAGTGGCAATGACGTAAACCCAATCCAAGACGTAACCATCTATATGAAGCACACTTCCGCCAACACCCTGAGCAGCGGAAACTACACCACCGCCGGCTACACTCAGGTGTTCAGTGGCAGCTATCCAAACGACAGCACAAGCGGCTGGATGGAAGTGACGCTCAACCCGCAATTTGAATACAACGGCACATCAAACCTGAGCATCCTGATCGTGAAGGGCTATCAACGCTGGACAAGCAACTACCCAAGATGGACTTACACCTCTACCGGCACTTACAGAGTCAGACGCAACCAAAAGGATTATAGCGCCTCCACGTCGCTTTCTACCAGCTACGACCTCCCCAACATCCGCCTCAAGATGTATCCCCAGATGAGCGGGCCTGTGATCTCTTCAACTCCCGCATCCATCGAGGCTTCCGTGCATGAGGACGAAAGCGGCAGCAGCAGCGTTGTTTTGAGCAATACCGGCAATATGCCGCTTACCTGGAGCACCAATGCCTCCTTCGCCACCTGGGGCAACGTGAGCCCGATGAGCGGAACCATCCCCGCAGGCGGCTCTACGACGCTGAGCGTGAGCTATAATGCGGCGGGATTGAGCATCGGGACGCATGAAGCCTCCATCCAGATCAACTCCGATGCCACCAACCAAAACCCTTATATCATCCCCGTTTCCCTGCAGGTGCTGGCCTGCCCATACCCGCCCGAGCCGCGCTTAGTGGCCGAGTGGGAGCCCGCCAAGGGAGTGTTGGTGCGCTATCCCCTCGGTTTGCCCTACAACCTGCTGGCAGACATCTCGCAGCACGGAAAGCTTTACGTCATCGTGAGTTCGGGCGATCAAGGCAGCTGCCACAGCTCTCTTAGCAGCAACGGCGTCAATATGAACAACGTCATCTACATCAACGCCAGCACAAATACCGTCTGGGTAAGGGATTATGCCCCCTGGTTTGTCTTTGATGATCAGCGTGAACTGCGCGTGGTGGATTTTAAATACAATCGCAATAGACCCAGTGACAACGCCATCCCCGGCGTGATCGCCAATGCCTTGGGCTATGAATACCACTACCTTCCGCTGGTAGCCACGGGCGGGAATATGATGACCGACGGATGCGGCAAGATGATGTCCACCACCCTGGTGCTGGATGAAAACGACGGCGATCCCAACACCGGCGGTGGAAACGTGACGGAATACAGCTACACTCAGGCCGAGATCGAGAACCTGGTGGAAAACTACCTTGGCGTGAGCGAATATCAGTTTTATCAAGATCCAAACGGCACCTACATCGATCATATCGACTGCTGGGCCAAGCTTTTGGATGTGGACAAAGTGATGATCCGCAGCGTGCCCACCTCGCACGCCCAATACGCCGCCATCGAAGCCTCGGTAGCCGAGTGGCAGAGCAAAACCTCCTCCTACGGCACGCCTTACCGCATCTACCGCGTCTACACGCCCAACAATGAGCCCTACGCCAACAGCCTCATCTTCAACAACCACATCTACGTGCCGCTCATGGGCAATGCCAACGACGCCGCCGCACTGCAAGCCTATCAAAACGCCATGCCCGGCTACACGGTGAGCGGCTACACCTATTCCGCCTTCCAGGGCACAGATGCGCTGCATTGCCGCACCAATACTATCTTTGACGAGGGCATGATCCAGATCACTCACACTCCTGTGACTACCGCCATGGAAACTTCGCCTCTGGCCATCAATTTCAGCCTCTCGCACGTGGATGCCATAGATACCGGCCTCTCCTATGTGGCCTACAAATCCGCCACTGATGCCACTTGGCAGTATGCCACCATCAGCTCACTGGGCAGCGACGACTGGACGGCGGAGGTCTTAACACCCGCCTTTGGTGAAGAGATGCAGTATTATTTCTACGTGCAGGACAGCAGCGGACGCCAGTGTCAGCTGCCGCTCTGCGGGCCGAACGATCCCTTCAGCTTTGTGATAGACCAGGCCAAGCCCGTGGCGCCGGTGGTAAGCGTGCAGATCAGCTCTGATGCCGCTTATCTGAGCTGGGAAGCGGTGCCCGGTGCCACCTACTACAAGGTTTATAAGGCGGTCGACCCCTACGGCCAATATACGCAGATCGGTCAGACGGCGGATACCACCTTCAACATCACACCTCTGGAAAGCAGAGCCTTTTTCAAGGTGGTGAGCGGCAATTGAGGCATAAACCCACACCCAAAGCGCTGACCTACGCCAAGGCGATTTTAGCCACGTTTTTCTGGGCTATCACCTTCATCTGGGTAAAGATAGCCCTTGAGGTCTACCGGCCTTACGAAATCGTGATTTTGCGCCTTGCACTCGCCGCAGGGCTGCTCTTCACCATCATGCTGCTCACAGGGAAGTGGGAAAGGCCTGCCCCGAAGGATATGCTGCGCATGATGTTTGTGGCTTTCTGTGAGCCTTTTATCTACTTTATCGGCGAGACAAACGGCCTCATGTATGTGTCGTCCACGCTGGGCTCCTTGGTGATTTCCACCATCCCGTTAGTCACGGCGCTGATGGCTTGGCTGCTGCTCAAGGAAAACATCTCCGGCTGGCTCTTTGCCGGACTCCTCGTCTCCTTTGCCGGCGTGGTGATCATGGCAATGTCTTCCACCGACCTCAGCGGCACGCTCAAAGGCATGATGTATCTGGGCTTGGCCGTCATCGGCGGCACCTTCTACGGCATCACCATCAAGCCGCTCACGCATCGCTACAATGCTCTCACCATCGTGGGCTGGCAAAACCTCTGGGGCTTTATCTACTTCATCCCCGTGTTTTTATTCAATGATGCCGCCCACTTTTTCAGTATGCAGCACCAGCTCAAACCACTGCTGGCAATCGTGAGTATGTGCCTCTGCGGCAGTGTGGGTGCCTTTATGCTCTACACGGGCGTGATCCGCGAAATGGGCGTGATCAAATCCAACCTCTTCACCAACCTCATCCCCGTCTACACCGTAGTCTTGGCCTATTTCATCCTGGGAGACAAGCTGAATCTGCGCTCCGCCCTGGGGCTGCTGATCACACTCGTCGGCATCGTCGTCTCGCAGATACCCGATATCAGGAAGCTGAGGAGGGGGACTTAGCTACCTGCCGGCTCTGAGGATGGGTGATGGGGCGGTTTCCCCAGATTTCGAAAAGCACACAAAAGACACCTCCGATCACCTACCATTTTTATAGGAATTAATGCCTACCTTTTTAGTGGGAATTGTTTCCGGAATCCAGTGCCTGTTGAACCGGGGCTTTCTGAAATATTTGACTTACGCCCTTGATTTCTGCAAACAAATCCGCCCTCTAAAACGTCGATTTCATGCGGCCTCCCTTAGGGGCTCCTGTGGGTCTCCTTTGGGATCGACAAGTAACCCACGGCAAACCCATAGGTTACGCAAACGAGCGCCCAGGAAATCCCAAGGAGGGAAAGGCAGGGTCAAAAGTCAAATATTGATTCTGGGATCGGTTTTCCGCAAGTAATATTTCCACGAATGGGGCCGGCTGCGCCGGCAAGAGGGAGAGAGGGAGTGAGGGAGTGAGGGAGAGCAGCTGCGTGGGTTTCGGGAAGTGAGACCAGGACTTCGGACAAGCGAGAACACATGCAGAAGATTAAAAGTCCACGAATTACACGAATTAACACGAATTATGTGGCCAGTTACCGCTGGCTTGAATTTTCCACGAATGGGGGATGTACGGGCGCTTGTACGGGCGCTTGCCAAAGCGCCGATCTTGTGAGTAGCTTCGCAAGCTTCAGGAATGTGGCCGACGCAGTCGGCAAGCGCCCGTACAGGGCCAGCTACCGCTGGCTTTTTAATCAATAATCTATGGCGTCCAAACCTTGAAATATGGCTTCCTGTATACGTCTTGGCTATTGACAACTGGCAACTGCTCGACATCGTCATCCGGGCGGGGTCGTCAGGGTATATTATAGAGGGAGGTTTTTGAAAGCGTGTTTTGAGGTAGGAGACGGATAGGGAAGTGATGCTCAGGCACTTTAGTAAAATAGGCATTGACAGTAATGTACGAATGCAAATCCTGATACCTGTCATTAGATGCTCTCATATTTAAGATGCTATCCGATTGGTAGTGAGCTGATTATGGGGCGTCTGGCAAAAAGATTAACACGCTATGTTAATAAAATCACTTGACAGGAAACGCTATGCTGATTATCTTTACCTCAAGGAAGTTAGAAAAACGTTTAAACACTGAAAAAGAGATGGTTAAGGCTTATGGTGCGGAGTGTGCCAAGCTGCTCCAGCGCAGACTGATGGAGCTTGAGGCAGCTCCGACAATGGAACAAATTCCGCCCTTTGCCGGCTGCCATCCTCTTTCAGGTGAGTATAAAGGATGCTTTGCTGTGAAATTGAAACAGCCATACCGATTGATTTTCAAACCGGCTATGGATCAGCTTCCATTAAAGCGTGATGGAAGCTTGGATCCGGGCTTGGTAGATGCAATCGAGATTGTGGATATTGTGGATTATCATTAAAGGATGGGAGGAAGTGATGCCTACTAATAAGACTTATGCATATGCTCCGGATTATGCCGTCGCCCCCGGTGAATCGCTGCGTGAGGCAATCGAATATCTTGGCATGACGCAGGTTGAATTTGCTCAGAGAATGGGGATGACCCCACAGAGCTTGAGCCGCATACTAAGCGGCAAACAACCGATAACTCATGAAACGGCTCAAAAGCTGGAATTCATCACCGGTATCAGCCGGGAATTTTGGAACAACCTGGAAGCCAGGTATAGAGAACAGCTGCAGATAATAGAGCTCAAAAAGCAGGAGAACAGTTTTAAGAATTTTATCAAGCTTATTCCGGTCAAAGAGCTGGCTAAGAGAGGCTACATTCAAAAGTTTAAGGAGTATGTAAAGCAAGGAGTTGAGCTGCTGAAGTTTTACAAAATTGGGGAGATCGCAGCTTTTGATGGTTATGCAGAAAGTATGGTTGCGGCGGCCAGGAGTTCTCCGGCTTTTTCTACTTCAGTGTACAACGCCGTGACTTACATCACTATGGGTATGCATGAAGCGGAAAAGATAGATGTGGCTGACTATAATGAAAAGAAATTCAAAGAGGTGCTTGGGCAGGCCAGAAGCATGATCAAGGAGCCGCCTGAGGATTTTAGTGCAGACCTGCAAGAGCTGTTTGCATCGGCCGGTGTGGCGCTGGTGTATGTCCCCGCTTTTACCGGTGTTAGCTTCAGTGGGGCGAGTAAATGGATATCAAGTTCCAAAGCCATGATTATCATGAATATCCGGGGGAAACGGGAAGATAGGTTTTGGTTTTCTCTATTTCATGAAGCTGCTCATATTCTCAAGCACAGTAAAACGAAAATCTACATTGCGGAAGCTGCCTCTACAAACCCTGAAGAGGAGGAGGCAGAAAGGTTTGCGGCTCACATTCTGATACCGGCCAAGTACGATGAGAGAATTCAAAAGGCTACAACCGAGGCTGAAATCATCAAAATTGCAGAAGAGTTGGATGTATCGCCGGGAATTGTGGCGGGCAGATACCAGCATCTTAACAAGAATTGGAAGCTCTTCAACAACCTGTTCCGCTCCATAGAGTGGGCAGAGGAGTCCAGCGGGCTGAAAGTAGTCAGTAGTAAGTAGTCAGTCGCTGCGGCGAGCGACCCTACTTTCGGTATTACACTTCCGACCAAAAAGAGACAATATTTGCATGATTCCGTATGCTTAGCGTTATCAGTCAGTTACGAGATTGGGAAAATCCGTTTTTCGTCATCCGGGCGGGGTCGTCAGGGTGTATTATGAAGGGGCTTTTTGGGAAAGCGTGAGTGAAGTCTCGTAGTCCGTCCACAGCAAAACGATAATATCACCCTCTCATCACAGAAAAGGCTTGCCTTATTTTGGCCTTCGTAGAAAGTGGCACCAAATTAACAGACCCGCCTTACTATTTGGTGAGTTTACAGGAGTTTTAATGAGGTTAAAGACTTTTGTTGGCGGCGTTCATCCACCGGACAACAAACACAGAACTGCAGCCCTCCCCATCGAGGTCATGGCAGTCCCCACCCAAGTGGTTATCCACCTGTCCCAACACATTGGTGCTCCCTCCAAGCCTGTAGTTTCTGTGGGTGACGAGGTGAAGGCAGGCCAATTGATTGCCGAAGCCACGGGTTTTGTTTCCATCCCTCAACACGCTTCCATCAGTGGCAAAGTCACCAAGATTGACAGGTTTTTGCATCCCACCGGCAGCATGAGCCAGGCGATCCAGATCACTTCCGATGGCAAAGACGAATGGCTGGAATTTGCCGATGATGAAGATTATATGGATCTGTCTGTCCAGGAGATGAAGGAGCGCGTGAGTAAAGCCGGTATTTGCGGCATGGGTGGCGCCGGTTTCCCCACCTTTGTAAAGCTTTCACCCCCAGAGGATAAGCCCATTGATACCGTGATTTTAAATGGTGTGGAATGCGAGCCCTACCTCACGAGCGATCATCGCTTGATGTTGGAAAAAGGTGAATGCATAATCCAGGGCTTGAAGCTGATCATGAAGATGGTGGGCGCCAAGCGGGGGATGATCGGCATCGAAGCCAACAAGCCGAATGCCATCGAGTTTATGAGCTATCTCTGCGGCAAAGAAACCGCACTCAGCGTGGTGCCTTTGCAGTTGCGCTATCCGCAGGGAGCAGAAAAGCAGCTCATCTATGCGGCTACCAAGCGTAAGGTTCCCAATGCCGGCGGGCTTCCTGCAGCGGTGGGAGTGATCGTGCAAAATGTGGGCACCGCTTATGCAATTTACGAGGCCATCCGCTATCAGAAGCCCTTGGTGGAGCGGATCATCACCGTCACCGGCAGCGTGGTGAAAGAGCCGAAGAACCTGCGTGTCCGCATCGGAACTCCCTTCCAGGAGCTGGTGGACGCCTGTGGCGGTTTCAATCAAGAGCCCGGCAAATACATCTGCGGCGGGCCGATGATGGGCTTTGCCATCCCTTCGCTGGAAGCATCTGTGGGTAAAGGCTCTTCCGGGCTGGTGATTCTGGACAGGAAAGAGGCATCAGATATCGAAGAGCGGGATTGCCTGCGCTGCGCCAGATGTATAGACGTCTGTCCCATGAACCTCATGCCCACCTTGATCGTGTCTCATGTGAAGGTAGGCGATTTGGACAACGCCGTGAAGATGGGTTTGAACGACTGCATCAAATGCGGCAGTTGCAGCTACGTCTGCCCGGCGCATATCCGCCTGGTGCAATGGATAGACACCGGTAAGTTAGCTTGGGCTGAAGCTCAACGTAAGAAGTAAGGAGATGCTTTTATGAAAGATAAAGTTTTAGTGTCACCGGCACCGCACATCCATGATGCCACTACCATCCCCAACGTGATGTGGAATGTGGTGCTGGCCTTGGTTCCGGCTTTGATCGCCTCCGTGTATTACTGGGGTTTCCGAGCCTTGTTTCTCTCGCTCTTGGGTGCCGTCACAGCCGTCTGCACCGAGGCCCTGATCCAATATCTGCGCAAGGTGCCCATCCGCATCTCCGATGGCAGCGCATTTTTGACCGGGCTGCTGCTGGCTTTCAACCTCAATATCTCAGCGCCCTGGTGGCTGCCCGTCGTTGGTGCCGCTTTTGCCATCGCCATCGGCAAGCAAGTGTTTGGCGGTTTGGGTAATAACCCCGTCAACCCGGCGCTGTTGGGACGTGCCTTCCTGCTTGCTTCCTGGCCTTCTTTGATGACCGGCGGCTGGCAAGCGACGCGCTTTGGGTCTATGAACGGCATCACCAACCTCAGCCTGATTTCAGATCAGCTGCAGACCATCGCTCCCAAGGCGCACGCACTTGTCACTTCGGCCACACCGCTCAATGTGGCGCAAACGCTCAGGGATACCAGCTTTGTGAGCACTTTAACGCAGAGCCCGGCGCTGAATACGGATATCGCCAATAAGATCTTCATCAGCCTCACCGATGGCAGCACGCTGCAGAACCTCTTTTGGGGCAATGTGGCCGGCTGTATCGGCGAAGTGAGTGTGTTTGCGCTGCTCTTGGGTGCGGCTTGGCTGTTGTGGAAGAATATCATCGAATGGCGCATCCCCTTGTTTTATTTAGCTACCGTCGCCGTGCTCACCTTCTTCTTTGGAGGCATCCCCGGCAGCGGAATGTCTTTCTCAGTGCCCATCTTCCACCTCTTTAGCGGTGGGCTGATCCTGGGTGCTTTCTTTATGGCTACAGATTATACCACCACGCCGCTAACCAAGACGGGACGCATCATCTTCGGCATCGGCTGTGGTGTTCTCACCGTGGTGATCAGGATGATGGGCGGCTACCCGGAAGGCGTGAGCTATTCCATCCTGCTGATGAACGTCTTTACACCCCTAATCGACATGATTACCATGCCAAAAGCTTTCGGGAAGGTGAAAAAATGAAATACTATCTTCAACTTGGCGTTATTCTCATGATCTTCTGCGTGATTGCCACCGGTATCCTGGCCTATGTAAACAGCGTCACAGAGCCCAAAATTGAGGCTCTCAAAGCGGAGGAATCCATCAAGAGCAGGGAAGAGCTGATCCCTGATTGTGACTTTGAAGAAGTGGTGCTGCGTGATGGCTTCAGCTACTTTATCGCTACGGATAAAGAGACTAACGAGCTGAAGGGATATACCTTTACGGCGCAGAAGAAGGGATATGGCAGCGTTATCAAAACCATGGCGGGCTTGGACCCTGAATTCCGCGTCATCGGCATCAAGATCGTCGATCAGAGCGAAACTCCCGGCCTGGGCGCAAACTGTACCAATGATAGCTTTACCTCGCAGTTTGCGGGCAAAACGCCGGAGCAGCTGGCAGTGGATAAAGACGGTGGGCCGATCAAAAGCCTCTCCGGCGCAACCATCACCTCCAGAGCTATAGTGGCTTCTTTGGCTGAAGAGATCGAGGCCATCAAGGCTGATCTGGCCAAGAAAGAGGAGGTGGCAGAGTGAGATTCTTCTCTGAAATTACCAAAGGATTGATCAAGGAAAACCCCATGTTTGTGCTGGTGTTGGGAACCTGTCCGACGTTGGCTGTTTCCACTTCCGTGATCAATGCGCTGGGTATGGGAGCGGCTGCGACCTTCGTGCTGATCTGCTCCAACATCATCATTTCGCTGATCAAAGGCATCGTGCCTTCCAGCATCCGCATTCCCATCTACATCGTGGTGATTGCCGCTTTCGTGAGTGTGGTGGATATGGTGATGGCCGCCTACCTGCCCGCTCTGCACAAGTCGCTGGGTATCTTCATACCGCTGATCGTGGTCAACTGCATCATACTGGGCCGTGCCGAAGCTTTTGCCAGCAAGAATAATATGCTCTATTCGCTGGCGGATGGTTTGGGGATGGGATTGGGCTTTACCTTGGCGCTCACAGCGGTGGCTACCATCAGAGAGATCTTGGGCAGCGGCACCTGGCTGGGAATAAGGGTGATGCCAAACAGCTACGAGCCAATGTTGGTGGCTATCCTGGCACCGGGAGCCTTCTTTACCCTGGGCTTCTTGATGTCTCTGATGAACAGGCTTAAGGAGAAAAGATCATGAGTTATATCGGCGAAATATTCGTGATGGCCATGTCTGCCATCTTCATCCAAAACTTCCTGCTCTCACGTTTCCTGGGCTTGTGCCCCTTTTTGGGTGTTTCCAAGAAGCTGGATTCCGCTTTTGGGATGGGTATGGCGGTGATCTTTGTGATGACGCTTACCTCCAGCATCACCTACCTGATCAACAGATACCTGCTGGCACCCTATCCATATCTGCAGACCATTGCCTTCATCCTCACCATTGCCGCTTTGGTGCAATTTGTGGAGATGGTGATCCAAAAGAAAGCGCCCGCACTCTATAAATCGCTGGGTGTGTATCTGCCGCTGATTACCACCAACTGCGCCGTCTTAGGTGTGGCCCTGCTCAATACCACCGCCGTGCGTTCCGATGGCGTAACTCCTTACAACTTCCTGGATAGCACGCTCAATGGCTTCTTCAGCGGCGTGGGCTTTACCACGGTGCTACTCGCCATGGCGGGTATACGTCAACGGCTGGGCTTGGTGAAACTGCCCAAGTATATGAAGGGTATGCCCATAGCTCTGATCTTGGCCGGTACCATGGCTCTGGCTTTCTACGGCTTTATGGGCTTCAAACTGTAAAGGATAGATACATGAATATAGTTTTAGTCACTCTTGCCGAAGCTTCCCTTGCCGCTCAGATCGGCATCCCCACTTTTATTATCGGGATCTTGGGCCTCGTCTTTGGCGTGCTTTTGGCCATCGCTTCCCGTGTCTTTGCCGTGGAAGTTGACCCCCGTGTGGAAGAGATCAATGAAATCCTGCCGGGTGCAAACTGCGGTGGTTGCGGCAGTCCCGGCTGCAGCGGCTATGCAGACGCCATCGTCAATAAAGGCGAAGCGATCAACAAATGCGCCCCCGGCGGAGCTGCCGTCGTGGCTCAGATTGCCCAAATCATGGGCGAGGAAGCCGTCGAAGTTCAAAGAAAGGTAGCCCACATCCATTGCAGCTCGGGCGGTCTCCAGAACACCAACTGGAGATACCAGTATCAGGGCGTATTCAGCTGCAAATCTGCCGTGAACATCGCCGGTGGGCCCAATGCCTGTGAATGGGGCTGCGTGGGATTCAACGACTGCGTGAGAGCCTGCCTGTTTGACGCCATCCACGTGGATGAAGCCGGTATGCGGCATATAGATAGCGAGAAATGCACCGGCTGCGGTGCCTGCGCAAGCGCCTGTCCCCGCCAGCTGATAGAGTTGCATCCGGTGGATCAAAAGGTGCATATCAATTGCTCCTCGCAGGCGCGTGGGCCGGAAGCAAAAGCGGCCTGCGGCAGTCAGCATTCCTGCATCGGCTGCGGTATCTGCGCCAAGAAATGCCCCGAGGAAGCCATCACCGTTGCCAATTTCCTGGCTCATATAGATGCTGAAAAGTGCACCAACTGCGGTGCCTGTGCGGAGGCTTGCCCCACCAAGGC
>CZCA01000214.1_pt1 | contig 128562 bp, 106 predicted proteins | sample 591981 | NCBI WGS metagenome assembly CZCA01 (sample SAMEA3556810, study PRJEB10932) | anaerobic digester metagenome | reverse complement strand
TCTCTCAATCTCCTATATTCGTCGATCCACCACGAACGCCGGCACCACCGACCCGCCGCCCGCGGTGACATTGAGCAGCGTGACCTTGCTCAGCCGCACCAGACAGCCGTCGATCGTGTCGCCGTTGAAAATAAAGGGATCAGAATCCACCAGCCGCTGGCTGATATCCACAGCGCCGCTCGGCGTCAGTGATGGAAACTCCTCGTAGGCAATCATTGCGCGCGCCTGGATGATCGCCGGGTCGCTCAACGCCGCCTGCAATGCGGCGTCCCATTCTGCCTGTTCGCACTCCCAACCGATCAGCACGCCCTTGCCGCCATATTCGTCGTTCGGCTTCAACACCAGCTCATCTCGATGCGCAGCGGCCCAGGGCAGTAGATCGATGACTTCACCGTCTGGCGCCAATGTCTTGCGTTCCTCCACGACGCGCGTCCACGGGATATGCTGACGGATCGCCTCCAGCTCCGTGGGTGTGAAGAGGTAAGCGTTGCGTTCGTCGGAGGCAACGGCAAAGCTGGCCTTCTTGTGCACCAACTTGCAGGTAAAGGGATTCGCCATACAAATGGCGCCAGCGCGCACCGCGTCGATGATTGGGTGAGACAGTCCATATCGTTGCAGCAATTCAGTCGTCAACACGCGTTTGTAGACGTAATCGACAGCGCGCCCGTCGGCGTAGAGCACGCCGTTGCGAAATTCCATCCGCTCCGGATCACAGATCGTAGCGGTGATGCCATAGCGAGCAAAATAATCCACAAACAAGTGGAACTCCGTAGTCGTTGGCACGCCCTCCCAGTCGACAATAGCGATATCGGGCAACTTGTTTCGGTTGCCGCGCCACTGGTAATAAATGCGCAACAAAGCGTCCACAGCACTGCGCCGCCCCACCGCCACCGGTTCAACGTAGTAGCGCTCTCCAAAAGCCTGCATCAGCGGCGTTTCCAGGAACAGGTCGGAAAGCACGTCGCTGTAGGCCATGCTCGCCGGGCTTTCGCCGTTGAGTTCAACGTAATTGAGGTGATAGCTGCCATCAGCGCGAACTGTCAGAAAACTGTCAAGCCGCGCGGTTGGGAGAATCGTATCGAAGCCTGTTGGGATCTGAATCAAGGTCTCCTCTTCAGGGGTGAGATGCACCTGTGTACGGAGCACCGGGTCCACGCGTAGCGCTTCCGCCAGCTTGCGAAAGACGCTGAGGACGACCGTGCTACGCCAACGCAGATAGTGCCAATCCATCCCGGTGTGCAGGAGTGGGCGCAGTACAGTTGTCAAAGGGCGGTCGCCAAAGACAAGCCCCCGCGCCGACAGCCCGGGCAGCAAGGTGTCCCATGTCTCCTGCGCCAGCGCGCCGGCTGTGCAAAGTTCGTGATAAAAATCGATCGCAAGTTGTCGTTGGCTCATGATCTTGGCTTATGATCTTGGCTTATGATTAAAGATTGTCGGTGCAGAGAGTTGGCAGAAAGGTGGCTTGTAGATGCAGCTATTATAGCCGTCTCCCCAACAGATGCAAGCAATGCAAATGGGGTGGTAGAGCGATTTCACAACATGCCCAACCATGACAGAAGGCGACATGCAAGCATGTCGCCTTCTGCACACAAAGGAGGAGGAAGAAACAATCACAGGTTAACCCAGAAGACTTGTAGGTTACCGTGAGGAATTGTACAGTTTTTGTGCCTGAATCTTGCAAACTATGTGGAATTGACGTGAATTTCCATTCCGTTTTGACGCGGCGCGTCCAACTGTGCTATGATTGAAAGAGATTCCAAATTGGTCGTTCAATGTGCTCCTCGGTGAAACGTCATGCCAGTGATCAAGCGATACCCCAACCGCAAGCTCTACGATACCGAAGCGAAACGCTATGTGACGCTGGAGCACATCGCGGCCTTGATTCAAGCCAATCAAGATGTACTCGTGATCGATCATGAAACTGGCGAAGACCTGACGACCCTCACCCTCTCTCAGATCATTTTCGAGCAGGAAAAGAAAGGCTCTGGCCTGCTTTCGCGCTCACTGTTGACCAACCTGATTCGCACTGGCGGTGACACCTGGGAGCAGGTGCGGCGCGCCCTGATCGCTCCTTTGCATATCGACGCCAAAGACGCACAGACGCCAACCGAACCTTCCCCGCTGCAGCGAATCGATGAATTGTTTCAGGATATGCTGGCAACGCTCAACCTGCCTACTGCGCGCGACCTGCGCAAGTTGCAAACCCAGCTGGACGAGTTGAATGCCAAGATCAGTGCGATGCTCGAATCGCAGCAGGCGGACGAAACGCTCGAAAAGACGCCAGCAAAGTCGGATGGAGCAGAGTGAGCAGATCATGCCCAAACGCAGCAAAGTCGCGCTTGTCCTGGCCGGTGGGGGCATCACCGGCGCCGTGTATGAAGTAGGCGCTCTGCGCGCCATCAATGACATCTTGCACGACCAGACTGTCAACGATTTCGATATTTACGTAGGCACGAGTGCTGGCGCCCTGATCTGCGCCTTGATTGCCAATGGTCTTACCCCTGAAGAGATCATCCAGACCATCGACAATCGCCATCCTGAAATCGGCGGTTTTGGTGTTGGCGATATCTTCCAGGCCGACATTCCAGATTATCTGCGCAGCCTCTTCAACCTGCCGCGTGCACTCTGGCAACTGGGCATCGCATCGCTTTCACACCCGCTGAACATCGCCATCTCCGATATCCTTTGGGATTTGGCGGACTTGCTGCCAGCCGGGCTGTACGACAGCAACGCGCTGGAGCGCTACGTGCGTCGCGTCCTGGAAATGCCGGGGCGCTGCAATCGCTTTGATTTCCTTGACAAACAACTCTTTATTGTCGCCACGGAGCTGGATAGTGGCAACCGCGCCGTCTTTGGGCAGGGCGGCAAAGGGATTGTGCCGATCAGCCGTGCTGTCGCCGCCAGCAGCGCCGTTCCGGTGCTCTACCGCCCGGTGCGCATCTTTGACAAGGATTACGTTGACGGCGGGCTACATGGCACCGCCAGCCTCGATCTGGCTATCGAAGCCGGCGCTAAACTCGTCATCTGTATCAACTCGATGGTGCCGCTCAATGCCGCACGCGCATTCCCCGAACAGCACTACATGCGCAACCACGGCATCCAGGCTATCGTGAACCAGACCGTGCGCACCCTACTCCACTCCACCCTGCGCTATCACATCAAGAACCTGAAGGTGAAATACCCGGACGTGGACATCATCTTGATCCAACCGGAATGGGATGACGAGCGCATGTTCTCGCACAATCCAATGTATTTCAACTCGCGCCTGTTGCTGGCAGAGCACGGCTTCACGACTGTCACCAGCGGCTTGATGAAGAACTTCGATTACTATCAGCAGATCATGGCGCGTCACGGCATCGAGTTGCACACGGAGCTGGTGCGGCGTGAACTTGACGCCTTGCAGAAACAACCGGGAGGCGAGCATTTTCTGCGCAAAATGTTGACCCGCCCGGCCAGCGCTCACAATGGCGCCGCGCCTGACGACAGGCGCGGCAGCACCGATGCGCTTTCGCTACAGGCATCTCTCAACCGCCTCGAAGAGAACCTCGACCGTCTGAAGCAGCTGATCGGCGAGTCCGTTTGACTGCTCGCCACCAGGCGCCTGGGTCGCACGCCATGAACGACCATTTCGCCAGCTATGTTTGAGCAACAGCCCCAGCATGTACGACGTTTTGTCTGGCTCACAGGGGGTTTCATCCTGCTGTTGCTGCTTGCCGTCCTGAGTGTAGCCGGCAGACCGCCAGAATGGACGCCTGCGATCAATCCACTCGACGACACGCTAATCCCGGTCGACGACCCATCGCCGCCACATTTCACGCCCGGCACACTCACCCAGCGCCCAGCCGGCGCCATTCAGCCGGTCCCACTGCCGGCGCCTTACACCTTGCGCTGGCGCGCTGGCGTCGGCATGTCGGACGGAGATCTCACCTACTTCGATTGGCCACCGGATCGTCCTGGCTGGTATCTCTCCTGGAGCACGAACTATCGGTTAGAGTCCTCCTTCTGGGGTTTGGCCCAGCGCGCCGTGATGGAGCTGCCGCCCGCCTTCATGGGCATGGAATTCACGCCGATGGTGCGCATGAACAATGGGCGCCTCTATCCCGACACGCAGACACTGCATGAACTGGCGCGCAACCATCGTGGCCTGACCTGGCTGATCGGCAACGAGCCGGATGTGCGCTGGCAAGACAACACCACGCCTGAGGTCTACGCCGTCGCCTACCACCGCGCCTACACTGCCATCAAATCCGCTGACCCAACCGCGCAGGTCGCCATCGGCGGCGTCAGCCAGGTCACACCGCTGCGGCTGGCCTATCTGGATCGGGTGTGGGACTTCTACCAGTCGCTCTACGGAACGCCCATGCCCGTGGATGTGTGGAACATGCACGCCTTCATCCTGCGCGAGGAACGCGGCGGTTGGGGCGTCAACATCCCGCCTGGCTTTTACATCGATCATCGCGGTGAGCTGTGGGAGGTCGAAGATCACGACAATCTGACGCTAGTCGAAGCACAGATTCGGTCAATGAGGGCATGGATGGCGGCGCATGGTCAACAGGACAGACCGCTCTGGATCACCGAGTACGGAATCCTCATGCCAGCTGAATATGGCTTCAACACAGACCGCGTGATCGCCTTCCTGAAAGGCAGCTTCGACCTGTTCCAAAGCCTGCGCGACCCGACGACAGGCTTTGCCGAGGATGACTACCGGCTGGTGCAGCGCTGGAACTGGTACTCCGCGCGCGATAGTCGCTACTCAACCGGCAATCTGTTCGACAACTACGGCCACTCAACCCCGGTGGGCGATGCGTACTGGACGTATCTGCGCCGCTGACAACCGCCCTTCAACGTCCACCAGCCACTCAGTAGGGTTAGGCCTGTGGCCGCGTGCACCGACGGCTACATCGCAAACTGACTCACGATCGACTTCACAATGTCGAAGGTGGCGTGCGGATGTCCCATTGCCCGCGCTTGCGCCGACATCGAACGGAGATGCTGGCGTTCTGGGCCAAACCAACGCGCAACGGTGGCGGCGATCTCATCTGGCGCCTCGCTATACACACCGACGCCATGCTCCACTACATAGGGCACATTGCCCTCTTCCTGGCCGGGGATGAAGCCACTCAGTATGATCGGCAGCCCGCAGATCAACGCCTCGGCGATGGTGCCAGGCCCAGCTTTTGTCACGATGCAATCACAGGCTGTCATCCAGTCGGGCATGTTGTCAACAAAGCCATTGATGCGCACCGGCACAGCCCAAGTGCGCGCGGCCAACCGCTCTTGCAACGTTTTGTTGCGCCCACACACCACGACGATCTGTCCGGCTGGCCTGCCGCTCTGGCTGAGGCTGACATTGCACGCAGCAGCGATCTCTTCCACCGGCCCGATGCCTTCGCCGCCGCCGATCAGCAGGACGGCGGGCAGCCCCGGCGCCATCCCCAGCTCGGCGCGCAAGTCGGCCTTGGGTCTGGGGGCGCGCGCAAAGGCCGGGCGGATCGGCAGGCCGAGCAAGTGAACGCGTGCTGCAGGGACTCCCGCCTTGAGCGCCAGCGCCTGCGTGTTTTCGCTGGCGACATAGACCGCGTCAACTTGCGGATGAAACCACAACGGGTGCGCCGTAGTGAGGTCGGTCACAACGGTGACAAAGGGAATGCGCTGGGGACGCCGCGCCATCGCCAACATACTAACGAGCTGCATCAACGGGTGCACCGAGATGATCAAGTCAGGGCGATGATCGGCAATTGCCCTATCCACGGCGCCGACCAGGAAGCGGCTGACCTGCGCCAACCCATTGCTCAGCCCATGTGACTGTCCGCCGTAGAGCAGCTTCCACAGCCAGGGCGCGTCATTTGATAGGAACGGGTACGCCTTGGGCATCTGGTTGAAGGGCCAGGGCAGGTAGTCGGTGATGAAGTCGATGATGTCAATCGCGAAATAGTCTGGGTACAGCTCGTCAAAGCCAGCTTTGAGCGCTTGGGCGCTGGCGCGGTGACCGCCGCCTGTATCGCTCATCAGGATCAGGATACGTTGCATGTTGGGCGTCATTTCAATAGGCGCCGGTGGCGCGCAACACTGCCGGCACCGAGCGCAAGAGAATGCTCACATCGAGACCCAACCCCCAATTTTCCACATAGTAGATGTCGAGCAACACCATTTCGTCGAAGGTCAGGTTGCTGCGCCCGCTCACCTGCCACAGCCCGGTCAGGCCAGGGCTAACGGAGAGACGCTTTTTCATCCACTCTTGATACTGCGCCACCTCTTCGGGCAGGTTGGGACGCGGGCCGATCAGGCTCATCTCGCCACGCAATACGTTGAACAACTGTGGCAATTCGTCTAGGCTGTAGCGGCGGATAAAGCGTCCTACACGCGTCAGGCGCGGGTCATTGCGAATTTTGAAAAGCGGCCCTGTCGATTCGTTCAAGTCGGCCACCTGGCTGCGCAGCTCGTCGGCGTTATTCACCATCGAGCGAAACTTGAAGCAAGCAAATTCCTTGCCATGTTTGCCCACGCGCACCTGGCGGAACAAGATTGGGCCGGGCGTATCGAGGCGAATCGCCAGCGCAATCACCAACATGAAGGGCAGCGCCAGCAGCGCCATCGTCGTCCCCACGACAAGGTCAAAAGTGCGCTTCAGGATCAAGTTCCAACCCTGAATCGAGATGGCGCGCGTCGAGATGAGCGGAATACCGTTGAGTTCTTCCACCTTCATCTGATTCTTGGTCAATTGGAAGAGGTCGGGTACAACGAATGCCTCCACCCCCGCCTGCTCGCACTCGCGTAGCAGCCGCTGAATCGTGCGGTGCGTTTGCCAAGGCAGGCAGATGATCACGCGCTGGATAGCGTGCGTCGCCATCACTTCGGGCGCGCGGTCCACCGCACCCAGCGCCTTGAAGCGACCTACGTCGGTGCTGCTCTTGGCCGGGTTGTCGTCCAGAAAGCCGACCAGTTTCAGCCCGTAATCAGGGCGCGCCGCCAACGTGCGCATCACCATCCGCCCCACATCACCCGCGCCGATCAGCAACACGCGGCGCACGCCAATATCATACTGCCGTAGATGGCTGCGCACCGCCATGATCACCAACCGGCTGACGCCCAGGTAGATGGTCACCAGAATGGCTGTATACAAGAAGACCAGACGGCTGTAGAGCATCGGGCGAAAGAAGAGGTTGACAACGATGAGCAGGATCACCCCCGCCGTAGACGCCGTAGCGATGCGCCACGTCTCTTCGACCCAACTGCGCCCAGGCTGGTAGGGATAGACGTGAGAGAAGCGAAATGAGAGCAGCATAAAGACAACGATCAGCAACACCAGCGGCAGGTAGCTCACCAACGGCAGTTGGAACGCAGGATCGACGGCGATGAAGAGTTGCAACTGATACCGCAACACATACGCCGTGACAAACGCCGCAAAGATCAACACTGCATCCACCGCGACCAGTAAAGGCGTCCACAAACGCGTCGGCACACGCCGCGCCAGGGTTGCCAGCCAGCTCTCCTGGCGGGCCGCAGGCGCCGATCGCTCTTGTGTTGCCGTGTCGGTCAGTTTCAGATTGTCCACGCTAGACATACGTATTCCATTGTGCCAGCGATCGCGTCAGCCCACAAGTTGGGGCGTCCGGCAGGGTCTACTTCACACAACCCTCACAGCCTGCATGCAAGCATCCGCTCATCCGCCAAAACGCCGATAGATCGCCAGCGTCGCTTCGGCAGCGCGCCGCCATGTGAAGCGCGCCGCCTGTGCTCGCCCGCGCGCCGCCAATGCCTGGCGCACACCCGGCTGGTTCACAACCAGTTCCAGGGCGGCGGACAACGCAGCGACATCGTGTGCGGCAAAGGTCACGGCAGCATCACCGGCCACCTCGCTCACGCCAGGCGCACGGCTGCACACCACTGGCGTCCCACAAGCCATCGCCTCCAGCACCGGCAGCCCGAACCCCTCGAAGAGGCTTGGATACACAAACGCCGTCGCTGCTGCGTACCAATCGGGCAGCTCGTCGCCCGGGATAAAGCCCGGAAAGATCACCTGCTCGGTCAATCCCAACGCCTCCACCGTGCGGAAAATCTCAGCGTAGTACCAGCCTCTGGCGCCAGCCAGCACCAGCCTGACATCGTGCGCCGCCGTAGCCGCGCGCCACTGTGCAAACGCTCGCACCAAGTGCTCCAGGTTTTTGCGCGGCTCCAGCGTGCCCAGATAGAGCAGATAACGCGCTGGCAGCCCACGCCGTTGGCGAAACGCCGCCTGTTCCTCGGCGCAACGTGGGGTGAAGCGCGCCGCTACGCCATGATGCACAACGGTGATGCGTTCGGACGGCGTTCCCCAAAAGTGCTGCAGGTCTGTCGCCGTCTGATGGCTGACTGCGATCACGTGCGCCGCGCGGCGCACGCTGGCGCGACAGAGCGCCGTCAAATAGATGCGTTTAAGCGGTCGCATCGTCGCTGGAGTGCGCACGAAGGCCAGATCGTGCACCGTCACCACGCCAGGGCAAGACGCCGTCAACGGCAACACGTTTACCAGCCCATGCACCAGGCTGGCGCGCTGACGGCGCAACGCTAATGGGAAAAGGGTCTGCTCCCAGAGAATGCGCGCTAGCGGATTTTCTAGCGGTAGGCGTGCGCGCACGAGCTGGACGCCCGGCGCCGTGAAGTGCGCCGCATGGAGATAGGCGGTCAACTCGGCTGGTGCATCGCCGAGCCGCGCCTGTTCTTCCTGCACCAGGGCGCCCAACGCTCGCAGCAGTTCAGCGCTGTAGTTGCTAACACCAGCGCCGCGGTAGCTTTGTTGATCGCTGAGCAGTTGGGCGTCAATGGCGACTCTCACGCACCCTCCACAAGCTGGCGATAAATTGCAACCGTCTGTGCGGCGATCTGCGCCATCGTGTAATGCGCCAACACGCGCTGACGTCCTGCCGCTGCCAGTTCGGCGCGCATGCCAGGCTCGTTGCAGAGACGTTGCAACTGTGCTGTCAACGTTGCGCGGTCGCCTTCGGGGAAGATCAGCCCGGCAGCGCCGATGACGTGGGGAATCTCGCCACTGTCGCTGCCAATCACGGGTACGCCGCACGCCATCGCCTCGATCAGAACGCGGCCAAACTGTTCTTTCCAACCCGGCGTCGTGCGGCTGGGCAGGACAAAGACATCCAGCGTGCGATAGAAGGCCGGCATGGCGCTGCTGTCGATGCGCCCGACAAAGTGCACGCGCGCCTGAAGACTCAATGCGGCGACCAGCTTCTGCAACGCCGCCGCTTCGCTGCCTTCGCCTGCCAGCGTCAGGCGCCAGTCGCCGCGCAGCGCCGCACACGCATGCAACAAATCGGTCAATCCTTTCTCTGGCAACAGTCCGCCAGCGTAACCGATCCGCAACGATTCACGGCCGGGCGCCGTCGTTGCAACGGCATCGGGCGCAAAAATTGCTGGATCAACGCCGAACTGAGGGATCACGGCGATCTCGCCGGTGAAACCCTTGCGCCGCAGCACCTTCGCCGCATCTCGGTTGCCAGCAATAGCAATGGGTGCCGTGCGGTAGCTTGTGCGCTCGAAGGCGGAAAATGGGAAAGGATAACGGCGATCGAGATTCTGCCAGGTGAAGAAGGTGGCGGGGATGCCGGCCTGACGCGCCAGCCGCAGCGCCAGCCACGTCGCCAGATTGTAAGGCTCTTCATCAAAATGCAGCACATCGGGGGCAACAGAGTGCAATTCTCGCTTCAAAGTAGGGTAATAATGTAAATGAAAATTGCCATTAAAGCGGATGGGGATCGCGCGCAGTGTGTACCCCTGGGTGTGACGCCGTTGCAACACCTGCACCCCGCGTCGATCGCGCCAGGATGGCGGCGTCAGCACCACCAACTCCACACCCAACCGGGCGAGTTCCTCCGCCTTGCGCTGATAGGCGCCGACCACAAACGCCTTGCTGACCATGAGCACACGCATGGTGACATTATAAACCGGGTGTTGCGTACCGACACAGCCGGAAGGCGTGTGCTATACTGCGATGGTTGTTAACTTGGCCGGCGCAAGTATGACCGGCAGGAGATTTGGCTGGCTCATCCAGCTTATGAAGGAAGACTTATGCGAGTTCTGCTTTACACTGGCAAAGGAGGCGTTGGGAAGACAAGCATCAGCGCTGCCAGCGCAGTGCGCTGTGCCGAGTTGGGCTATCGCACCGCCGTACTCTCCACCGATCCGGCGCACAGCCTGGGCGACAGCTTCGACCGACGTATTGGCAGCAACCTGGTCGAGCTGGCGCCCAATCTCTGGGGGCAGGAGATCGACCTGTTGAGTCAGATGGATCAGTACTGGGGCACAGTCCAGAGCTATCTGAATGCGCTCTTCATGTGGCAAGGCATGGACAGCCTGGTCGCGGAAGAAACCGCCGTGCTCCCCGGCATGGAAGAGCTGTCCAGCCTGATGCAGATCACAGCATTGGCGGAAAGCGGGCGCTTCGATGTGATTATCATCGACGCTGCGCCGACTGGCTCCACGCTCCAGTTGTTGAGCTTCCCGGACATTGCGCGCTGGTACATCGAGAAAATCTTCCCCTTCCACCGCAAGACCGTACAACTGGCGCGACCGATGGTAAAGCGGATGACCGATATGCCACTGCCCGGCGACGAAATTTTCGACAGCATTCAGGAGTTGGTCAGCTTTTTGGAGCGGATGAGTCGGCTGCTCAGCGATGGGACGCAGAGCAGCATGCGCGTGGTGCTCAACCCGGAGAAGATGGTCGTCAAGGAGGCGCAACGGGCGTACACCTACTTGAACCTCTACGGCTACAGCGTCGACGCCGTCATCTGCAATCGCGTCTTTCCGCGCTCGCTGTCAGACAACTATTTCGACATCTGGAAGAACGCCCAGGCGCAGAATCTGGAGCTTGTCCATGAATGCTTCCAGCCCCTGCCGATTTTCGAGGTGCCGCTCTTCGAGCAGGAGGTGATGGGCATCCCTATGTTGACCGCCATGGCCAACGCCATCTTTGGCGCGGAAAAGGTGCGCGGCGGCGCGGGCGATCCCACGCAACACTTCTACACTGGCAAGCCCCAGGAGGTTTTCAAGCAAGGGTCGCAGTATGTGTTGAGCCTATCGCTGCCGCTGGTCGAACGCAATGAAGTGCAGTTGCATCGCAGCGTCTACGACGAACTAGTGATCCGCATCGGCAATTGGAAGCGCAATGTCGCGCTGCCCACAGGCCTGGCAAAGCTGGAAATCGCCGGCGCCAAATATGTTGACGATCGCCTGAATGTTTTCTTCGACACGAAAGACGCCACTGTGACAGTCAGCGAAGAAGAGCTGAAACCGCGTCGCTGGGAAAACTTGAAGGCGCGTTTCCGGCGCAATTGACCGTTCCCAACGCAACCCAGCAAAAACGCCACCCGTGCAGGTGGCGTTTTTGCTGGGTCACACAAGGAGGAGACAGGTTATCAGTCAGTCAGTGTCGTCAGCGACTTGTTGCAGTCACGCAACAAGTCGCAGGATCAATCAGCGATTCACCATCGGCAGGTAGATACTCGTAATTTCTGTCAATTCAATATCGTTCGAAAGATCGTAGACAATCGGCAGCTCAACGCTGCTGGCGCCCGTCACTTCGTTCAGTTCGACCACCTGCACCGGCGACAGGTGGTGGTAAGCATCCTCAGCCCATACCTGATAAGCACCATAAGGCAGGTTTGCCACGACAAAATAGCCGTCGGCATCGGCGCTGACCATGATGGGAGTGGCATCGCCTGCACGCTGTACATAGACCGTAGCGCTGGCAATGTTCACCTCGCCAGGCTCAGGCTGGGCATTGGCATTGGCGTCGTGATAGACCGCACCAGAGATCACCCCGTGATCCGCTGCCTGGGCAGGCGCCGCCAGCAAAATGAGCAACAGCAATTGCGTGATTGTCATGAGCGCTGTCAGCAGCTTGCGATTCATACGGCTCCTCCGCCAAAGTCCTGGTTTCTGAGCACCATCCTAACACGACAAATTACTTACAATGCTTTCATTATGCTGTCATTATACGTCACTTTGGTTAAGGTTACAAGATATACTAGAAATCGGTATGTGATTTTTAAGGTTGACAATTGGTCCGATGCGTCATCAAGAGACATCTAATCACGTAAAGACGTATCAAGCCAGGGATGCGCACCGCAGGCGATGACCTGCTAGACCGTGTCTCCGCGAAGTAGACCTGTGCGCTGCGATGCCTTGTGGCGCTGGCGACACTTTGTGGTAAAGTATTGCCAATCGTGGATGGACAGCAAGTGTTGGCTTTGCCATCCCATCCGATCAAAAATATAAGTTACGCAGCTGGGGATGATTTTTTGCCATCGTATGATCCTTCCCAGAAGCTCAGCGCTTCCGGGAAGGTAAACAAACTGCGTAAGCGTCTAAACATGCTGGAGAGGAGTTGAGCATGGCCGCCGAATGTGCGGTGAACATCGAAAAAATGGGACAGGCCGCGCGGGCGGCAAGCCGGCAATTGGCGACACTGACGACAAATGCCAAGAACGCTGCGCTGCTGCGCATCGCCGACCGCCTGGAGATGCACATGGCTGACATCCTGGCGGCTAACGCTCAGGATATGGCCGACGGGCAAGCGAAGGGGCTGACGCCGGCGCTGCTCGACCGGCTGCTGCTCACCGAGGCGCGCGTGCGCGCCCTCGCAGAAGACACTCGCAAGGTTGCAGCGTTGCCCGACCCGGTGGGCGCAGAGATCGAAGGGCGCTTGTTGCCCAACGGAATGCGCCTCAGCCGGCGCCGCATCCCCATTGGCGTGCTGGGCGTCATCTACGAAGCCCGCCCCAACGTCACCATCGACATTGCGGCGCTCTGCCTCAAGACCGGCAACGCCGTAATCCTGCGCGGAGGCAGCGAAACCTTGCGCAGCAACCTGGCGCTGGCGACCGTCATTCAGGAGGCGCTGGTCGCCTCCGACTTTCCCAGGGCGGCGATTCAATACATCGACAGCCCTGACCGTGCGCTGGTGACGCAATTGCTTCGCCTTGATCAGTATGTCGATATGATCATTCCACGCGGTGGCGCCGCGCTACACAAGCTCTGCCGCGAGCAGGCAACGATTCCGGTCATCACTGGCGGCATCGGCGTTTGCCACCTCTTTGTCGACGCCAGCGCCGATCAAGAGCGCTCGCTTGACATCATCGAGAACGCGCGTGTGCAACGCCCCAGTGTCTGCAACTCGTGTGACACCGTGCTGGTGCATCGTGCAGTGGCCGCCGAATTTCTGCCAAAATTGGCGGCGCGCATGGGGCGATGCAATGTTGAACTGCGCGCCGCCGGCGCGGCGTTTGAGCTGCTTCAGGCCAACCCACACGGCGCCGTCGTGGTGAAAGCCGGCCCCGATGACTTCGATCAGGAGTGGATGGCGCTCATCCTGGGCGTCAAGGTGGTGGCGGATGTTGAGGAAGCGATCGAGCATATCTATGCGCACGGCTCCGAGCACTCGGATGGCATCTTGACCAATGACTGGGCAAACGCCAATCGCTTCGTGGCGGCGATCAACTCATCAGCGGTCTTTGTCAACGCCAGCACGCGCTTCAATGACGGCGGGCAATTTGGCCTGGGCGCCGAGGTGGCGGTGAGTACACAGAAACTCCATGCGCGCGGTCCGATGGGGTTGGAAGAACTGACCACCTACAAGTGGGTCTGCATCGGCAATTGGGACATTCGGCCATGACCGACTACCTATATTATGTCAATGGCGCTTTTATGCCGGCCAGCCAGGCGGCCATCGGCCTCAACGATTTGGGACTGGTGCGTGGCTACGGCGTCTTCGAGGTGTTGCGCACCTACGGCGACCGCCCCTTTGGGCTGCGCGCTCACCTCGACCGCCTGGCTTACTCCGCCGCCCAGATCGAGCTGACGCTGCCCGAAGCGCCTGACGCCATCGAGACCATCGTCCACGAAACATTGACGCGCAACGCTGCCCGCGACGTAACGATCCGCATCATCGTGACCGGCGGTGCATCGAGCAGCTTTCTGATGCCCGAAGATCGCCCATCATTGCTGGTGTTGCTGGCGCCAGTCAAGCCCTACCCGGCGCACCTGTATACAGCGGGCGCAACGTTGATCACCATCGATGCGGCGCGCTTCATGCCCACAGTCAAGAGCCTGAACTACATCCCAGCGATCTTGGGCCAGCGGCGGGCGCGTGCCGCGGACGCAATCGAGGCGCTCTATTGCGACGCTGCCGGCGTCATCACCGAATGCACGACGAGCAATTTCTTCATCTTCAAAGGCAACCAGTTGATCACGCCGGTGCAAGATGTGCTGCCGGGCATCACACGCGCGGCAGTGCTTGAGGTGGCCGGCGACCTGTTCGAGATCGTCGAACGTCCGATTTTGCGCAGTGAATTGGCAGAGGCCGACGAAGCCTTCATCACCAGCACCACGAAGGAAATCATGCCGATCGTGCGCGTCGATACCCAACCCATCGGCGCTGGTCGCTCCGGTGCACGCACACAACGGTTGCAGCATTCTTTTCAGGCGTATGTTGCGCAAGGTTCAAATCCACTTTTTCATCAGCCATAACCAAGAAAAACTTATGTCGCCACGCACCACACTTCATTTGCGCCGCCTATTGTTGGTTTTGATTCTTGTCAGCTTGCTGAGCAGTGCATGTGGCGCCGGACAACCTGCGCCTACGCCAACACCCACCAAGACGCCCATGCCAGTGGCGGTTGCCGCGCCGACGGATACACCTGCACCTGTGGCGATCCAGATGCCGACGCCAACGCCGGAGCCACCTACGCCCACGCCGCCGCCCGCCAATATCTCTCCCTTCACTGGCTTGCCCGTCGCCGATCCTGCTGCGCTTACTCGCCCGCCGATCTTTGTCTGCGTCAACAATGACGCCGCCGGCCGCGCCGCGCATTGGGGGCTAGGCAAAGCCGATCTCGTGTACGAGTACATCGTGGATGGTTTCTCGCTCACACGCATTACGGCGATGTACCAAAGCCAGGAGGCGGAACGCATCGGCCCGGTGCGCTCCGCGCGTTATCCCAACATCTGGATGGTGCAGATGTATGGGGGCGTGCTTGCCTGTTCGGGCGGCAGCGACGCTATCCGTTATCTGCTCAAGAATGAAGTTGGCTTCCCTTATCTAGACGCAGACATCGACGATCCATCCAACAACCGCTACTTCACCAACCTGGGTGACGATTACCGCACGCGGCTGCAGGCGCGCACCGACGGCGTGCGTCAATGGCTAGCAGACCAGGGCATCGACATCAAGTGGAGCAAGCCAGGGTTTCCCTTCAGCACCGAAACGCCCCCCAATTTTGCCGGCGACGCCACTGTCATCGACATCCCCTATCCGGGCGGCAACAGCGTACAGTGGCGGTATGACCCGGCGTTGGGCGGCTACGTGCGCTATCAGGGCGGCGTCGAGGAGTTTGACCCGGCGATTGACGGCCCGATCGTGGCCGCAAACGTGATCGTGGCGGCGGCGGTGCACGAAGTCACCGACATCATCGAGGACACCCTCGGCACCAAAGGCATCAATATTAAGCTCCACGAATTCGGCGACCTGCGCGTCTTCCGCGATGGCAAGGTCTACGAAGGCACGTGGCGCGCCAGCCAGGAGGCGCCCCCACGCTGGCTTGGTCCTGGTGAGGCGCCGGTGCCGCTACATCCGGGACAGAGCTGGGTGCAGGTCGTCCAACAGATCGAGGACATCAGCTATCAATAACGAACGTGGCGCCGGCATGTGCCCGGCGCCATGCTTACGCCAGGTCTCGCCGGGCCAGCGAACTTGGGATGCACACTCTGGGAAGTAGATGAACAACGAGGAGAATCGACTATGACCCGTATGCACACCCGAATCGCCCGCAGGTTGCGCAATGGCGCACAGCGATGTGGATTTGCCACTGTCCTTTTGCTTGCCTTCTGGTTAAGCCTGGCTTGCCTGGCAACGCCCAGGGTCTTCGCACAGACCGCGACACCCGTCGCCGCCGCCACTTATATCGTTCAGCCGGGTGACTCGTGGACAAGCGTTGCGCGCAAGACCGGATTGAGCATTCGCGAGTTGCAGGCCGCCAATCCAGGCTCGGTGCGCGCCAGCGGGTGGTTGATCGTCGGCGAGGAACTCGTGATTCCTAACGCTGCGCCCGCCGCCACTGCCACGACGGCGCCAGTGCGCACGCCCGTTGCCACCGCTGCACCCGCCGCCACATCTACACAGCAACCAACCGGCGCTCAACAATACACCGTACAACCCGGCGAATCGTGGAACAGCATCGCCGCCAAGTTTGGCGTTGACGCCGAGGCGCTGCGCGCCGCCAATCCCCAAGCAGTGCGCCCTGGTTTGGTGCTCTTCCGCGGCGACGTCTTGACGATTCCAGGAAAGGTGGCTGCTGAAAACGCCAGCAGCACAGCCACACCGGCAGCCACGATGACGGCAGTTGCACCAACAACCGAAACCATGACAGCAGCGCCAACCGAAGAGGTCGCCAGCGAACCAACCACGGCAGCAGCGGAAGAAACCGCAACAGAGGCTGCGACAGCACCCCCCGCCTGTCCGGAACCCTTCACTGCCTATCCAGCGCAATTGGCGGCGCAGGCCAGCGCCAGCGCCGCGATGGAAGACATCCTCGACCTGCTGCGCACCTGCGAGGCATTGAGCGAGGCGAATGTGCGCAGCGGCGACTGGAACGGCGACAGCATCGACGATTGGGTCGTCGTCTTGCAGAACCCCCACTCCGACGCGGCGACGCCGGAGACCGAACTCCTGATCTTTATGAGCGAAGGCGACGCCCTAACGCTGAGTTATCAGGCGCGGCCTGCTGGCCAGGTCACCATGCTGGCCGCCGACGACATCAACGTTGACGGCAAACCCGACCTGGCTTGGGTCGACACCACCTGCGGCGCCAGCACCTGTTTCGACACCGTTATCGTGCGCAGTTGGGATGGCGCCACCTGGGCCGACTGGACGGATAGCACCATCGTCATGGCTTATGCTGAAGTCAAGCTGGCGGACGCCCGCGACACCGCCCAGGGCAGCGAAATCGTCCTCACCGGCGGCGAGTATGGCAGCGTCGGCGCTGGCCCGCAGCGCGCCCGCACGGAAGTGTGGGGCAGCGTCGAGGGTGCGCCCTACAGATTACTCGACAAGGTGTATGAACGCAGCAACTGTCTCTACTTCAAAGTGCTCGACGCTGGCGAGGCATTGGCGCGTTATCAGGAGATCGGATTAGTGCAGGCGCGCGAGATGTACACCGAGGCCGTCACCAACCGCAACCTGGTCAAGTGCGGCGCCCGCGCCACTGAATTGGAAGAACTGCGCAGTTTCAGTCTCTTCCGGTTGGCGCTCATCTACGCCTACGAAGGTGAGACCGCTCTTGCTGCAGAGAGCGTGGCGCAGTTGCAGAGCGCCTACCCCGACTCCCCTTTCACTGGCGTGGCGGAAACGTGGCTCGCTGCGTATGAGGCGAAGGGCGATCTGGCTGCTGCGTGTGCGGCGGTCACCGCTTATGCCGAGACGACGCCCGCTGCAGTGGAGGCCCTGTCCGACTATGGCTACGCCAACCCGACCTTCACCGCCGTGGATCTTTGTCCCGTGCTCGACATCGAGCCGACAGCCACGCCAGCCACAGCTGAAGCAACTGCTACGCCAGAAGTAATCGCCACTACCCCAATCACACCGTTGCTGACACTGACGGCGACTGCTGACGCCAGCACGCTTCTGCCTGCTGCGCCCGCAACCGCCGGTGAACTGCCCGACTGTCCCACCACGCTCGACGGCTACGCCACATCGCTGCCCGCCATCGTCGCCGCTGCCGAGGCCGACCCGCTGGTGGTTGAAACCTGGCTGCGACTCTGCGACGGCATGGCTGACGACCGGGGCGGCATGTTGCTGGCCGATTTCAACGCCGACGGCATCGAGGATGCGATCTTCTTGCCCACCATCGTGAGCGATCTCGGCTTTGGGCCAGGCGGCGCCCAAGGCGCAGTGTTGATCTATCATGGCGATGGCAACGGCGGCTACAGATTGGTGGACGCGCCAGAGATTTACGGGCAACCCACATTGCTGGCCGCTGACGATGTCAATGGCGACGGACGCATCGATCTGGCATGGACAGTAGAGGGTTGTTCGACCTTCTGCGTCAAGGAAGTGCAGATCGTGACCTGGGATGCCGACAAGCGCGACTACATCCCAATTATCGAGCCAGGCGCCATCATTGCCGAGGGCGCCGCCACCTTCACCGACCTGCCGGAAGGCGCGCCTGGTCAAGGCAAACAATTGCTGCTGACCGGTGGCGTGAGCGGCGCCGCCGACGGTGGACTGGAGATTGAGCACACCGAGGCGTGGCAGAGCGTCGACGGTCGCCCCTTCCGCCGCCTGAGCTGGACCTATGACCCGGAGAACGCCAATAGCACATGTGTAGGCTTGCGGCTGATCGAGGCGGACGCAGCGTTGCACGCCGCCGACCTGATCGGCTATGCACGCGCCATCGAGCTGTACCGCAGCGCCCTGAATCCGGCCTTGAAGGCATGCTCGATCTACGGCGTGCCCGCGCCCGAAGAGTTGAAACTGCTGCAAGGGCTGGCAACCTATCGCTTGATTCAGGCGCAGGCACTGGCCGGCGACCGTGAGGCGGCCAACGCCGACTTGGCCGCGCTACAACAGGGACAACCCAACAGCGCCTTCGCCAATGCAGCCGCGCAGTGGCTGGAGAGCTACACCACCCGCCAGGACGCTGGCGCCGCCTGCCGCGCCGTTCAGCCGATCTTCGACAAGGAAACGCTGACCTGGCAGATCACCGATCACTTCGGCTACAACCACCCTGCCCTGGCGCCGGAGCAGGTGTGCTTTGTGCCGAGAAATAAATAGAGGCAATGAAGCGATTGGGCGATTGCGTGAGTTTACGAGTGTAACAAGCCGTATACGCGGCAAGTGCACAGATAATCACTGACTGATTTCTAGGCAGAGTTTTCATGTTTTCAGTGTTGCGTGCTACGTGTCGGAATCCCTCACGCAACACGTCATACGCAACACTGCGCTCATAAAATATCAACTAGAAATCAGAAATCGCTCAATCGCTCAGTCTCTCAATGTCCACTCGTCACCACCGGCGTTCCCGCCTGCATTGCCTCCAGCACCATCATGCCGAAACCTTCGTAGAGGCTGGGAAAGACGAAGGCGGTCGCCAGCGCATAGAGCGCAGGCTTGTCGGCTTCCTCAACCCAGCCGCAAAAATGCACCTGGTCGGCGCAGCCAGCGGCATGCGCCAGGCGACGCGGGTCAGGAAAGAACGCGGTGTCAGCAGTGGGCAGCGCACCGGCCACCACCAGTTTGACCGCCGGGTCGCCCCCGCGTGCAAGGTAGCGTGCATAGCCGCCGATGATGCCCGCCAGATTCTTGCGCACGTCGAAACCACCCAGATAGAGAAAATAACGTTCAGGCAAAGCATAGCGCGCCCGAACACGCGCACAATCTGCAGCAGTGGGCGACGGCGCGCCTTCCTGATTCGGGCCGTGATGGATCACATGTACACGCGCTGGCGCCACATTTAGATATGCGACGATGTCGCGCGCTGCAGCTGCGCTCACGGTGAGGATGGCAGTTGCACGGCGCGCACTCCAGGCCACCAGGCGGGTGTAGGCGCGCTGCGCCCACCGCCCGCGATAGGCAGGCAGCAGCAGCGGAATCAGATCATGAATGGTGACAGCCACCGGCAGCGGCGACCACAGCGGCCCGGCCCAGTAGGGAACCCAGTAAATGTCGGCGCGCATCTGCTGCGCCGTACGCGGGGCAACGACCTGCTCCCACCACAACTTTGCCAGGTTGACGGGCAGCTGCGGCAATACAAGCGGGACACAGGCAATCCCCGGCCAGCGCGCGCTCACAGCGGCGGGCGTCGTTGCGTCCAACGCCGGGTGCATGGGCAAGAGTAAGGAAATCTGCACCTGTGGACCAACCCGGGGCAGCCAATCGAGCAAATGGTCGAGATATTGTCCGCTGCCACTGGTCAGACGACCTGCCATCCAACCATTGACAGCAATATGCAGTGAATGAGAGATATGCAGTGAATGAGACGTCATCGTCATGGGCAACCATTGTAGCCGCCGCTGCCCTTGTCCTGCAAGTAGATTGCCCGGCAATCCCGGTGCGTGTTATACTCGCGGATATATCGAACCCTTTTGGCAGAGACTATATCAACCATGATCATTCATAATGCAACGGTGGTCACCTTCGATGGCGACAACCGCATCCTGGAAGATGGCGCGGTTCGTTACACAGGCGCCACGATCGATGCCGTTGGTGATAGCGAAGTGGTGCGCGCCGCCTATCCCGACGATGCAACGTGGAACGCGGGCGGCATGTTGCTGATGCCGGGGCAGATTTGCGCCCACACGCACTTCTACGGTGCATTTGCGCGTGGCATGTACATTCCTGGCGCGCCCGCCAAAGACTTCCCGGAAATCCTCCAAAATCTGTGGTGGAAGCTAGATAAGGCGCTCGATCTCGATGGCGTACGCAGTTCGGCAGAAGTCTGCCTGGTCGATGCCATCCGCAACGGCACGACGACGCTGATCGATCACCACGCCAGCCAGCGCGCCATCGACGGCAGCCTGGATGTGATCGCCGACGCCGTGCTGACGAGCGGACTGCGCGCAGCGCTCTGCTACGAAGTCACCGATCGCGACGGCGAAGCAGCGGCGCAGGCTGGCATCCGCGAAAATGTGCGCTTTCGCCAGCGCGTGGCAGCTGGCGATTGGCATCAGGGCAGGCTGGCCGCAACTTTTGGCCTGCACGCCAGCCTCACCCTATCCGACGCAACACTGGCGCGTTGCGCAGCAGAGAGTGACCGCTTCCATGTGCACGTGGCTGAACACCCGGCGGACGAATACGACAGCCTGCAAAAATCGGGCAAGCGCGCGGTGGAGCGGCTGCACGCGTTCGGCGTCACCGGCCCCGGCAGCATCATGGCGCACTGCATCCACATCGACGCGTGGGAGACAGCGTTGCTGGCCGAAACCGCCACCTTCATCAGCCACCAGCCGCGCTCAAACATGAACAACGCTGTCGGTGCAGCGGAGATCACCCCCTTGCTACGTAAGGGACTGCCGGTCTGTCTGGGCAACGACGGCTTCAGCAACGACATGTTCGCCGAGATGAAAGTTGCCGACATGCTACAAAAGTTGGCGCACGGCGATCCTCGCTACCTGGGCGCCGACAAGGTGATCCAGATGGCGGTGTTCAACAACCGGCGCCTAGCCGCCACCTTCTTCGACCACCCGGTGGGGGTGATCGCCCCTGGCGCCTACGCCGACCTCATTTTGCTCGATTATCACCCGATTACGCCGCTGAGTGCTGCCAATCTTCCCTGGCACATCCTGTTTGGCGTCAGCGGTGGACATGTCCACAGCACGATCGCCCAAGGCGTCACGTTGATGCGTGGGCGCGAACTGCTCACCCTGGACGAGGCGGAGATCGCTGCGCGCAGCCGTCATCAAGCCAGAGCAACCTGGGAACGCTACTGGGCGATGTTTTGAGCGAGACAGACGCATCGGCGCACCGGGCGAAGCACACCGGGCGAAGCACACCGGGCGAAAGGGGACGGCGCGATCAACGCTTCCGCATGTAATGATGGTTGTATGTGAAATCATGGCAAATGAGTCAAGGAACTATCAAGCGAGAATTGACGAATTAACGGCGCAGCTTGCGGCATGTGAAACGCAACTTGCCAGCGCCCAGGCCGCCAACGCTGAGCTAGAACGCGCTGCCCGCGCCAAAGATGATCTGCTGGCAACGATGGGGCACGAGCTGCGCACCCCCCTCAACGCCGTGCTTTCTCTATCGCATGTCCTACATGAGCAATTGGGGCATGTGTTGACAGAGCGGCAGCAGCAGTCATTTCAAGTCATCAACGCCAGCGGTCAGCACATGCTCGAACTGATCAACGACATCCTCGATCTGAGCAAACTCCAGGCAGGCAAAATGATGCTCAAGATCGAGCCAATAGACGTGGAAACGCTCTGCACCACGGCGCTCGACATCGTGCGCCAGCTTGCCGAGCAAAAACATCTACAGCTGAGCCTGCGCATCGATCCTAGGCTGAGCACGATTCAAGTTGACCGGCTACGCGTCAAACAGGTGTTGGTCAATCTGCTCAGCAATGCCGTCAAGTTTACCCCTGAATATGGCGCTGTCGGCATCGATGTTGTTAGCGATAGCGAACATGGCCGCGTACGCCTCACGGTTTGGGATACCGGCATCGGCATCGCCGAGGACGACCTGCCCAAGCTCTTCAAGCCCTTCGTGCAGATCGAGCACGCCAACCCTCTACCGCCACCTGGCACGGGCCTGGGGTTGGCCCTGTCACAGCGAATAGCCCGGCAACATGGCGGCGACCTCACCGCCATCAGTACGCCTGGCGTTGGCAGCCGCTTTACGTTGGAACTACCCTGGGGCAGCGCCGACGCAGCGCAACCAGGCGCGCCACAGACGTCGCAAGTCACGTCACCTGCGGGCGACCGGCGTCGCCTGATCCTCCTCGCTGAAGACAATGAGGCGAATATCTTTGCCATTTCGGAGTACCTGGAACTATATGGCATCCCGGTCGTAGTGGCGCGCACTGGCCCGGAGGCGCTGGAGGCGGCGCGGACGCAGCAGCCCGGCCTGATCCTGATGGACATCAACCTGCCGCGACTCGACGGCCTGGAAGTGATCCGCCGCATTCGCAACATCGAGGGCAATGGCGACCTGCCGATTGCGATCATCACGGCATTGAGCGCCGACGATGAACGCGTGCGCGCAGCTGGCGCCGATCATTACCTGGGGAAACCAATCGACCTGGACAAACTCGACCAGATCCTCGACCAATACTTTGCCAAACCATACAACTGAAGGAGATGCTTTCATGTCAAAACCCGTTATCGCCGTGATCGGCGGCACCGGCGCCGAAGGCTCCGGCCTGGTGGTGCGTTGGGCCGCCGCCGGCTACCCGGTGATCATCGGCAGCCGCAGCGCCGAAAAGGCGCAGAGTGTTGCGGCTGAACTGGCCGCCCTCCTCCCGGCTGGCAGCGCCGCAATTCACGGCGACACCAACGCCGGGGCCGCCACTGCCGCCGACATCGTGGTGTTGAGCGTTCCTTACGCCAGCCAGGCCGATATGGCCGCTCAAATTGCGGCGGGGGCGCAGGGCAAGCTGGTGATCACGGTCGTCGTGCCGCTCAAGCCGCCCAAGGTTTCCATTGTTTGGCGGCCAGACGCAGGATCGGCGGCGCAAGAATTGCAGCAACAATTGGGCGAACAGGTGCAGATTGTCGCTGCGTTCCAAAATATCGCCGCCGGCCATCTCCGCGACCTGAGCTGGGAACCCGACTGCGATGTGCTCTACACAGGCGACAGCAAGGAAGCCAAAGCAACCGCGCTGGAATTGATCCGCGCTGCGGGTTTCTTCGGTGTTGACGCCGGCCCACTGGCAAACTCCTCAGTGATTGAAGGCTTCACCGCTGTGTTGATTGGCATCAATGCCCGCAATAAGGTGCAAAACAGCGGGATCAGAATCACAGGCATTCCGCGTTAAGAGATTGAGAGATTGAGCGGTTGGAATAATTGTGAGATTGGGCGAGTGGGTGCTGCATGGCAACAGCGTTACCGGCTCAAGCTCCTCATCTCCCAACCTCGCCCAGAAACGAGTAGCCACCATGCACCTCGAAACGCTCGCCATCCATGCCGGCCAGAGGCCAGACCCGGCCACCGGAGCCGTGATGGCGCCAATTCATCTCTCCACAACCTTCGAGCGCAACGCCGACGGGAGCTATCCGGCTGGCTTCGTCTACACGCGCAGCGAGAATCCAAACCGCGCTGCGCTTGAGACCAACCTGGCGGTGTTGGAGGGGGGCGCCCGCGCCGCTGCCTTCAGTTCGGGGATGGCTGCCATCAGCGCCATCCTCCAGGCGCTAACGCCGGGCGACCACATCATCTTTCCCGACGATGCCTACTTTGGCGCCGGGCGGTTGCTGCGCGAGGTCATGACGCCATGGGGACTGACCTTCAGTGTGGTCAACATGACGGAACTCGACGCAGTGCACGCGGCAGTGCAGCCACGCACCCGCCTGATCTGGGTAGAGACGCCCTCCAATCCTCTACTCAAGATCACTGACATCGCGGCCGTGGCGCAGATCGCGCATGAGGCTGGCGCGCGTTGCGCAGTCGACAATACGTGGCCTTCGCCGACCGGTCAGCAACCGCTTACCCTGGGCGCCGACCTGGTGATGCACGCCACGACCAAGTACCTGGGTGGACACAGCGACCTCCTCGGCGGCGCCGTCATCGCGCGCCAGGACGATGAGTTCTTCGAGCGCATCCGCGTCATCCAGCAGATCGGCGGCGCCGTCCCATCACCGTTCGATTGCTGGCTCCTGCTGCGCAGCATTCGCACCTTGCCATACCGAATGCGCGCCCACAGCGAACACGCACAGCGCGTGGCCGAGTTTCTGGCCGCCCACCCCGCTGTCGAGTGTGTCCACTATCCAGGGCTGCCCACCCATCCCGGCCACGCGCTTGCACGCCGACAGATGCGCCAGTTCGGTGGGATGCTCTCAATCCAGGTGCGCGGTGGGGCGGAGGCTGCCATCCGCGTGGCCGGGCGCGTCAACATCTTTACCCAGGCAACCAGTCTGGGCGGCGTCGAGAGCTTGATTGAGCACCGCGCCTCGGTGGAGGGGCCACACACGACGACGCCTGCCAATCTACTGCGCATCTCCGTCGGCCTGGAGCATCCCGATGACCTGATCGCCGACCTGGCGCAGGCTTTGGGAGACTGACATGCGCGTCACCTTTGCCCCCATCACAGAGGCCGAGGCGCGCACAGTGCTGTGCTGGCGCTACCCTGAACACGTCCCATTTCCAGAACCCGACGTCGAAGAGTTGGAACGGGACGTGGCGGCGCTGCTGCGTCCCGATTATCACTACTACGCAGCGCACGATGAGACCGGGCGTCTGGTTGGTTTCTGTTGTTTTGGCGAGGATGCCCAGGTGCCGGGCGGCGACTATTCGCTCCCCGCGCTGGACATCGGCTTGGGGCTGCACCCGGATTTGATCGGACGCGGCTTGTCGCACAGCTTTTTGGAGAAAATTCTGGCGCTGGGCGCTGGGCTGTTCGCACCAGAATTTTTCCGTGCGACGGTGGCAGCAGTGAATACACGTTCGCTGCGCCTCTTCGAGGGGTCAGGCTTCTACTTCATCCAGACTTTTGTCAGCGGTGAGGTGCGCAATCACCGCTTCCACATTCTGTTGCGCGCCGCAAGCCAAACAGCAGAGTAACTTGCGTGTGGGGTGCGCAGCGCTATGAATCACCTAACACGCTACACGCAGCGTCTATCCACGCGCACTACGCCTCATGCCAATGCCGTGCGTCCCGCGCACCTGGAGATAGGCGACAATCGCACCACCTACAAAGCCAAAGAGGTGGCCTTGCCAGGAAACGCCGCGTTGTAGCGGCAGCATCCCCCACACCATACCGCCATAGATCAGAAAGGCGACCAGCGCCAGCACAATGGCGACGCCGCTGCGTTCATAATAGCCCCGTGCCAGTAGGTAGCCAAACAGACCAAATACGACGCCACTGACGCCAAGATGAATCGTCGCAGCGCCGCCGAAGAACCAGATGCCCAATCCACTGGCCAGTAGCGCCGCCAGACACACGATGAAAAAGTCACTTGTGCGGCGCAGCATAACAAACCAACCGAGCACCACCAGGGGGATCGTGTTGGCGAACAGATGGCCAAAACCGGCGTGCAGCCATGGCGCCACCACAATTGCCTGGAGACCACCGAGCGTACGCGGCTGAATCCCCAACCCATCCAGCGCCCCACGCAGCACCAGCCAATCGAACAGTTCGACGCCCCACAGCAACGCCACCAGCGTCCCCAGGATGAACGCATGGCGCATCAGGTGGCGACGCACACCCTGGGTGCGTTCCAGTGCTGTCGTCTGCCAGTCAATTCGTGTCATTTGACTCCGCTCCAGATTGACAAGCCATTTGGCTCAGTCCACAATATCGGTCACGATGGCTTACACGCTCAACGACCCTTACCGATCCCTGCGCGTGGCGTTGCGTCTTAGCGGCGTCGCCTCTTGCCTGACCGGGCTACTATTCCTGCTACTGCCTGCCACTGCCGCCATCACACTGATGGGGCTTGCTCCCGGCCCCTTGTGGCCGTTGCGTCTGGCTGGCGCCGGGCTTTTGACGCTAGGCGTCACCCACCTGCTCAATGCTGGCGAACGGGACATTCGGCTGTCAGCGCTGGTCACCTGCGCCCTCGGCAACGGTCTGCCGGCGGTGCTGGTGGTGACGGCCTATCTCCAGCGCGAGATGGCCAGTTTCGCCTGGCCGTTGCAGGCTGGTATGATTCTCCTCTTCGTCATCTGGTTGATTGGCGCTGTCGCGCCGCTGCGTTACCTCCGGGCCGAAGCAAGCTCTCAATAGAAGCTGCTTTGTCACGCCAGAGGCGATGACCTACGACTCGCGCCCACCAAGCTATACGTGAGGGAGCTGCTTTGTCACGCCAGAGGCGATGACCTACGACTCGCGCCCATCAAGCTATACGTGAGGAAGCTGCTTTGCCACGCCAGAGACGATGACCTACGGCTCGCGCCCATCAAGCTATACGTGAGGGAGTCACTAAAGTTGCAGCAAGGCGCTGTATACAACGAAGCACACTGCCTGCCCATTGTCGTTCACGGGGATCGGATCGGGTCCGTTTCACCAATTACGGCGCCTGCACAGGAATAACCAGATTCGGTGATACAGACGCGGTACTGATACGCGGCGCCGCTCGTGAGACCGACATCGCGACAACGGTAGATGCTTTCGTCAGCGGCGTAGGGTTGCGTGCAGTTCGCCACATAGCGCCAGGCGCCGCCATTCGCCGAACGCTCGACGGTGAAGACGCCGACAAAGGGCGCGCCCACGTACTCCCACCGCAGCTCGATCTGCCCGCGTAAACGTGCGGCAATAGCGGTGAAATTGACAATCCCATCCGGCGCATCGGCAGCAGGCGGGACAACAGTTGGGGTGGTGCGCAGCACCGGTGTAGGCGTGGTGCGTACGGGCAAAGTCAGGCCCGGTGTTGCCGTCAGCGAAGAGACGGCTGTCACCGTCGGTGTAGCGCTTACCGCGACAGTAGCCGTGACGGGCGCCAGGATTGGCAACTGCCGCACCCCAGGCGTGATCCGCAACGCGGCAGTGGGCGATGGCGTGCTGGTGGCGCGCTGCGCCAGTGGTGCGCCTGATGCAACGTTGGCTATCGTCACACCAAAGAGCATGAGAACCAGCCACAACCCAAGCCCAATCATCCCGATGTGCTTCCCGATATGCTTCATACAGACGCCTCATTTTCCACGTTAGCCTATGCGCGCCTCCAGTATAGCACAGGCTCACACCACCGGTCGCGACTGAATGCCTACGCAATCACGCCCGTGTGTGGCCACGCCCGGCAGGGGTGAAAGTTCACGCCGCGCAGCTTCAATGGTACACTGCACATAGCGTCATCAAGCCTGACTGCAAGGGTGTTGCAATAGCGCCAGCGCCCGGCCGGCTTCACAACAGCCAGGGCATCAGGCATCCAATCGAAACGTCAGCAGGACCAACAGTCACCCAAAAGCCAACCATCAGACGAGCAGACAACCATGAAAGCACTCTCCTCCACGCTGCAAGGCGTGCCACCTTCACCCACCACGATGATGATGCAGCGCGGGCGTGAGTTGCGCGCGGCAGGCAAGGATGTCGTCAGCCTGGCGGGTGGCGAACCCGATTTCGACACGCCGCGCCACATCGTCGAAGCCGGCTTCCGCGCCATCGAAGCGGGCGACACCCATTACCCGCCTGCGTTCGGCACACCGGCGCTGCTGGCCGCTATCGTCGAAAAACTCAAGCGCGAAAACAATGTCCACCACATCACGCCGGCACAGATCATGGTGACGCCGGGCGCCAAGTGGGCGATCTTCGCAACACTGGCCGCACTGCTCGAACCGGGTGACGACGTGATGATTCTCGACCCTTCATGGGTAAGCTACGCGCCGATGATTCTGTTGCACCGCGCCAACCCGGTGCGCGTACCCCTTGCCAGCGCCGATCACTTCCGCGTCACCGCCGACCTACTTGAACAGCACATCACCCCGCGCACAAAGGCGCTGCTGGTTAACAGCCCCAACAACCCGACCGGCCGCGTCCTCACCCGCGCCGAGATCGACGCCATCGTCTTCGTGGCGCAGCAACACGACCTGTACGTGATCAGCGACGAAATCTACGAACATATTCTCTACGACGACAACGTACATTACAGCCTGGCCGCTGAACCGGGCATGGCCGAACGCACGATCATCGTCAACGGTTTCAGCAAGGCTTACGCGATGACAGGCTGGCGCCTGGGCTGGCTGGCCGGCCCCGAACCGATCGTGAAACTGGCGCGAGTCTACCAGACACATAGCGCCCAATCCGCCGCCAGCTTTACGATGGCCGCTGGCGTCGCCGCCCTGACCGGCCCACAAACGTGCGTCCAGGAGATGGTCGCCGTCTATGATCAACGGCGACGGCTGGTGCTCGACGCATTCGAGGAAATTCCCGGCATCGAGTGTCCACCCATCGAGGGCGCCTTTTACGTCTTCCCGCGCTTCACCCAAACGCGCAAGACCAGTCTAGAGATCACGCAGGCGCTCATCGACGCCGCCCTGGTCGTTGGCACGCCGGGCAGCGCCTTCGGCCCCGCCGGTGAAGGCCACGTGCGCTTCAGCATCGCCGAACGCACACAAGATTTGGAAAAGATGCTCGACCGGATGGCAAACGTCGTCCCCACCTTGTGAGGTCACCCCTGTGAGACTTCTACTTGTTCGTCATGGCCAGTCGATGAACAATTTGCTGGCCGAGACCTTGCCTTACGATGAATACATCGCCACACGCAGCCATGAGCCAGAGTTGACCCCTGCTGGCCTGGAGCAGGCGGAGCGGCTAGCGCATTTCTTCGGTGACATTACGTCGCCCGAGGAGACCGACATTGCGCGGCGCACCAGCATTAGCGAGCGACCGGTGACGGCGATTTACACCAGCCCGATGCTCCGCGCCCTCTGCACGACTGCACCGCTGGCGGCGGCATTGGGACTGGCGCCGCAGGTGTGGACGGATATTTTCGAGCATGGCGGCCTGTTCACCGGCGACCCGCGCACTGGGAAGGTGGTGAACTTCAGCGGCCTGACGCGTCAACAGATGGCGCTGCGCTTTCCAACATACGTGCTACCCGCCGAAGTCACCGAGGAAGGTTGGTGGTGGGGCGGCTACGAGGAGATGGCGCAATGCACAGCGCGCGCCCGCCGCGTGGCGCAGACCCTGCGGCAGTGGGCCGAAAGCCGCGCCGACGAAGTGATCCTGTTGGTGACGCATGGCACGTTCATGGATCAGTTGATCAAGGCGTTGCTGGGCGCCGGCGAGGAGCCGGCCTTCTATTTCAGCCATGTCAACACCGCGATCAGCCGTATCGATTTTCTGACTGAGGGCTTCGTGGCGGTGCGCTATCTCAACCGCGCCCCGCATCTGCCGCTACGCCTGTACACGCGCTGATCGGGCAGCAACGCGCGCCTGATAGCGGTGCATGGCTCGCCCGTAGAGCATGAAGGTGTCGACATAGGTGAAGCCGTGCCGCACGTAGAAACGCTGCGCCCCTGTGTTGGCGGCATCGACCGTAACATCGAGTGCAGCGACGCCGCGTCGTTGACACTCCGCCAACAATGCTGTGACGAGCAGTGCGCCAACACCAGCGCTGCGCAGTTCCGGCGCCACCATGATCGAAAGCAGCTCTGCAGGGGGCGCCACCCCAGCCGGAGTGGCGTGCAGGAAAGGATAGAGCACCGTCTGCGTCGCTCGCAATGCCAGGCCAGGCTCAATTGCGAAGCGACGCAGCAGCGGTGGCAGAAACGCAGGCAGGCGTCGCGTCCCCATCTCAAAGAAGAGTGCGCCCACACTGGTGGTCGCACTCACGAAGGCCAGCAGTTGCTGCGGGTGCGTTGGATCGATAGCGGCAAAGCCGAAGCCAGCCGGTGATTGCGGCAACGTGCGATAAAGCACCGTCAGCACATCAGCGCCAAGGCTGGTCAAAAAGGCGCCCGGTTGCCCCAACATGTGCAACCGGGCCGCATCATCTGCATGTTCCGGGGCAAGCTGCACAATGGCGAGTCGCCCACCACTGCAAGCCTGTATCACGCTCACGCGTAGACGTGCTCCGGCCAGCGCTTGAAGCGCTCCCACGCCATCTTCTCCAACTCCTCGCGATGGTTGGGGTGCGCAATATCGATGAGGGCGCGGGCGCGCTGGCGCAGGTTCTTGCCATACAGATAAGCAATGCCGTACTCGGTGACCACGTAATGAACGTGTGCGCGCGTGGTCACGACGCCGGAGCCAAGCCGCAAGTAGGGCGTGATACGCGAGACGCCCTTCGCCGTCGCCGAAGGGAGCGCAATGATCGGCTTGCCCCCCTCCGAGAGCGCCGCGCCGCGCACGAAGTCCATCTGCCCGCCAACGCCGGAGTATTGCCGCGTCCCCATCGAATCGGCGCCAACCTGTCCGGTCAGATCAACTTCGATGGCGCTGTTGATCGCGGTGACACGCGGATTGCGACGGATCACGGCTGTGTCGTTGACGTAGGCCACGTCGAGGAAGACCACTTGTGGGTTATCGTCGATATAGTCGTACATGCGCCGCGTGCCCATGGCAAAGGCGCTGACCACCTTGCCTGGGTGGATGCGCTTCTTCTCGTTGTTGACCACGCCGCGCTCGATTAGATCGATGGCGCCGTCAGAGAACATTTCGGTGTGGATGCCCAGGTCGCGATGATTGCGCAGCGCGGCCAACACTGCGTTTGGAATGGCGCCAATCCCCATCTGCAAGGTTGCGCCGTCCTCGACCAACTCGGCGACATAGCGTCCGATGGCGGTCTCCACTGGCCCCGGTTCACCAGGCGAGATTTCAGGCAGCGGATCATCCACCACCACGGCGCTGTCGATGTTGCTGATGTGGATCAACCCATCGCCATGCGTGCGCGGCATATTCGGGTTGATCTGGGCAATGACGTGACGCGCTACCTGCACGGCGGCGCGGGCGACGTCCACCGAAACGCCCAGCGAGCAAAAGCCGTGACGATCGGGCGGAGAGACTTGCACCAGCGCCACGTCAAGCGGCATGATGCCTTTGCGGAAGAGGCCCGGCACTTCGCTCAGAAAAACAGGGATGTAGTCGGCGATGCCCTCATTGACGGCTTCACGGACATTAGCGCCCACAAAGAGACAATTGGTGCGGAAATTCTCTGCGTATTCGGGGGAGGCATACGGCGCCGGCCCCTCAGTGTGGAGATGGACGATCTCGACATCACGCAGCTCACTGGCACGGGCGGTCATGGCAAGGACAAGCTGCGCAGGGGTTGCCACTGCGCCATGCACAAAGACGCGGTCGTTGGACTTGATGACTCGAACAGCTTCTTCAGCACTGGTGATTCGCATAAGATATTCTCGACTTTTCCTCTTCAGGGTTGTGTGCTCTGGCGAGCGGCGTGTTGGCCAGAACACGCAACCACGTTTTGGTTATATGATTTGCAGTGCAGAAAACTGCACCGTGCTTGCATGTTTCAGCTACACCACCGACCCACTGCTCACGACTTCATCACCGTTGATCAGCCGTCATACAGATCAACCGGCGGACAGCGCATCGCTGACAATCTGCCGTGCTTCGGCCTGGATCTGATGCAAATGCGCCGCGCTGATGAAACTCTCGGCATAGATTTTGTAGACATCTTCGGTGCCAGAGGGACGCGCGGCAAACCAGCCATTTTCAGTGACAACCTTCAGCCCACCGATTGGCGCCTGGTTATAAGGCGCCTGGGTCAGTCGCGCAACGATCGCTTCGCCCGCCAGCATGGTGGCCTTCACCTTGTCCGGCGTCAAATTGGCAAGGATCGCCTTCTGGGCGCGATCTGCCGGGGCGTCGATGCGCTCATAAAAGGCGCGTCCAAAGCGCGCTTCCAGTGCGGCGTAGTGCTCGCCCGGGTCTTTGCCGGTGACTGCGGTGATCTCTGCCGCCAACAGGCTGAGAATGACGCCATCCTTGTCGGTCGTCCACACAGTGCCACGGCGCCGTAGGAACGACGCCCCCGCGCTCTCCTCACCGCCAAAGCCGAAGGCGCCACTGAGCAAGCCATCCACAAAGAACTTGAAGCCGACCGGCACCTCGGCCAGGACGCGCCCCAAGCTGACTGCCACGCGGTCGATCATCGAGCTGGAGACCAGCGTCTTGCCAATGGCGGCGTCGCTGCGCCAACCTGGCCGGTGCTGGAAAAGGTAGTTCACTGCCACTGCCAGGTAATGATTTGGATTGAGGAGACCGGCGCTGCGCGTGACAATGCCGTGACGATCCACATCCGGGTCGTTGCCAAAAGCGATGTCGAAACGATCTTTGAGTTCGATCAACTTGGCCATGGCGTAGGGCGACGAGCAATCCATCCGAATCTTGCCGTCATGATCGACCGTCATAAAGCCAAACGTGGGATCGATGATGTCATTGACGACCACAAGGTCAAGACCGTAGGTCTCGGCAATCGGCGCCCAATACGCCACACTGGCGCCGCCCATCGGGTCGACGCCGATCTTCAGTCTTGCGCCGGCAATGGCATCGAAATCGAGCACATCCTTGAGGTCAGCTACGTAGTCGGCCACGAAGTCGTATTCATGGGTGTTGGGCGCCACCTTCGCCGCACACCAGTTCATGCGTTTGACGCCAGCCAGCCCACCACGCAGTAACTCATTGGCGCGGCGCTCAATCTGCTTGGTAATCGTCGTGTCGGCGGGGCCGCCGCTGGGTGGGTTGTACTTGAAACCGCCATCATCCGGCGGATTGTGCGACGGCGTAATCACGATGCCATCAGCCAGATGTGCATGGCGATGGCGATTGTAGGTCAGGATTGCGTGTGAGATAACCGGCGTCGGGGTGTAGCCCTGGCCAGCTTGAATAACCAGTTCGACATCGTTAGCAGCCAGCACCTCGACAGCGGTCATCATGGCCGGTTCGGAAAGCGCGTGGGTGTCCATGCCCAGAAAGAGCGGACCGTCGATGCCCTCCGCACGGCGATAGTCGCAGATGGCCTGGCTGATGGCGAGAATGTGTTGTTCATTGAAGGAGTTGCGCAACGATGAGCCGCGATGCCCAGAAGTGCCGAACGCCACCTGGTGCGCCGGGTTCTCTGGATCGGGCAAATGCGTGTAGTACGCCGCAATCAACGCCGGGATGTTTTGGAGCAAGGTGCGTGGCGCCGGTTTGCCGGCCAGTTGGCTCGCCATAAGTTCCTCCTTCACGTTTACTGTTTAGATATGATACGGAGCGACGAAATGATTGCACGTGACACGTGTCCTTTTTTGCGCGGCACGCGTCACAAAGGTTTGGCTGCAGCAGCACTGCAGGTGTAGTGCGCCGCACTCGCCATCATTCATTGCGCCGGTGCACGCCCCACCAGATAACGATGATGCGCCCAGATCGCTTTGACCTGCCAGGGCAGAGGCGCATGGTCAAGCCAGGCGTAACGCATCACCCGCTGGCGCAGGTCTGGCTCCTGGTCAAGGTAGTAGGCCATGGTGCTCCACTGCCAGCCCTCGCCGGTGAACTGCGCCTCCAGCGCCTGGCTGCGCACGCCCAATCGCTTGAGCACTTCGTTGGCAGGCATGACCGTATCGGGCCAGGGTGGCGTGTCGAGCACCCCTTCCTCGATGATTTGCACACCTTCAGCTTCCAGAATGCGCCGAATCCGTCCCATTTCGGTCCAGCGCTCGTCATGCGTGGCGAAAAAGTCACGATCGATCACCAGCTTGCGCATCCAGTAGCCGACCTGGATGTTGTTGGGCATGGCGACGAAGATAAGATTGCGGCTGGTGCGCACCAACTCGCGCAGCAACCCGGCAGGATCAGCGATATACCAGAGACCTGCCCACTCCCAGGTCAGGTCGAAACTGCGGTCAGGAAAAGGCAGACACCCCCACGCACTTGGGTCGATGCAGACCAGGTTCACGGGCAAGCGCAGGTCTTCAGCCCAGATGCGCTGCACGCCTTCGATGCGTTCGGGCGTGTCATCCACCATCGTCACCGCAACGCCGGCGCGCGCCAGCATCACGTCGTTGATGCCGCTGACGCCTGCCATGCCGTAAAGCGGCGCCTCCAACACACTCTGGATGGCATATTGTTGCCGCAAGCGCTCCAGGAAATCATTGAGGACAAAGCGTTCGTAAACAAGGCCCAGCCCTTCGTTGTAGTCGGTCAAGTACTTACGCCAGGTATTGGTCATGAACATCCAATCTATGTGAGAAAACGAGAGACGCGCTGAGCAAAGCTGTTTTGCCACCGTGCAAAAGCCACCGTGCAAAAGCCATCGTGCAAAAGCCATCGTGCAAAAAGAATTGTAGCGGTGCGCCAGCGATCTACAACGCGGCGTCAAGACAACACCAGCGCGCCACACTTGACCTGCGCCACTTCACCGAGCATTTCCTCCACCGAACGGCGACCAGCTTCACTGTGAGCGCCCAGCATCTGCGTCAGCTCGGCAATGCGTTCCTCCGCCGCCAGCGTGCGCACGACCGTGTGCGTGCGTTCGACGTCGCCCTGCGTCAGAATCTGTTTGCTGACCGTGTAGTGATGGTCGCCAAAGGCGGCAAGCTGCGGCAGGTGCGTGATGCAGAGCACCTGATGGGAAGTGACGCCGTCGCCATTCTGACCGGGAGCGACGCCCGTCAGCCGCCACAGTTTCTGCCCGACAATGGCGCCGACGCGCCCACCAATGCCCTGATCGATCTCGTCGAAGATCAGCGTCGGTGTAGCGTCAGCGTGGGCGAGTGTGCTCTTGAGCGCCAGCATCAAGCGCGCTGTCTCCCCACCGGAGGCGACGCGCGCCATCGGCTTGAGCGGCTCGCCAGGGTTGGCGCTGATCAGAAACTCGACCTGATCGACGCCGGTGCTATCGAAAGCGACGCGGCGACCGTCCGGCAGATAGGCGCCCTCGGGATGCTCAGTCTGAACAATGGCGACACCGAAGCGCGCCCGCACCATCTTCAGATCGGCCAGCTCTTGCTCGACCTGCCGCGCCAGAGTTTCGCCAGCCGCCTGTCGCTGTTGGCTCAGCTCGGCGCTCAGCTTGCCAACGATGCGCAGGAGTCGCTCTTCTTGCTGCTCCAGATCGGCGGTTTTGGCATCCCAATTGCTCAACTCTTCCAACTCGCGGCGCGCCCTGGCGCCAAAGGCATTGATCTGCTCGATGGTGTCGCCATATTTGCGTTTGAGATTGGCGATCAGCTCCAGCCGCTCCTCGACTTCCGCCAACCGCACCGGATTGAATTCCAGAGCGTCGGCGTAGTCTTGCAGCGTGCGCGCCAGATCGCTCAATTGCTCGATCAGCGCCTGTCCCTCGTCGGCGTGCGGCGTCATGTCGGGGTCGATGCGCGCTAGTTTCTCCAGGCGCCCCACGGCCTCGCTCACCATATCGATGGCGCCAGGCAATTCGCCATCACCCTGACTGAGGATGGCAGCCGCGGTCTGCGCCAGGCTTGTCAGCGCCTCAGCGTTGCCCAGTCGTCGCCGCTCCGACTCCAATTCGCCATCTTCGCCAGGACGCAAAGCGGCAGCGGCAATCTCTTCCACCTGGAAACTGAGCATGTCAAGCCGCTGGGCAATCGTGCGGGCATCCTGGCGCAATTTCTGCAACTCGCTGCGGACACGACGCAACTCCGCCACGCGTTCGGCAACCTGGGCGCGCAGCGGCAACAGGGCGCCGTAACGATCCAACAGGTGGATATGCGTCTTGGGCTGCAACAACCCCAGGTGCTCACCCTGCCCGTGCACATCGACCAGCAAACCGGCAACCTCCGCCAACATTTGCAGGCTGACACTGCGCCCATTGATACGGCAGATATTCCGACCATTCCGCCGCACTTCTCGACTCAGATTGACCCACTGTGGCGCGTCCGGGTCATCCAGGCTCTCACTTTCGAGCAGCGTTTTGACGGCAGCCGCACGTTCAGCATCGGCGGGCAACACAAAAGCCGCTTCGATGCTGGCCAGATCGGCGCCAGAGCGCACCCACTCGGCAGCCGCGCGGTCGCCAAGCAGCAAGCCAACAGCGTCGATGATGATCGATTTGCCGGCGCCGGTCTCACCGGTGAGAATGTTGAGGCCAGGACCAAATTCCAGTCGCAGGTCGTCAATAATGGCAAAATTTCGGATGCGCAATTCCATCAACATAGCGCACTATTTTAGCACAAACGGTCGTTTTCAGGACGCCAAGTCAGCGTAGATCGGATTACTTACTTGCGCTAGGCATCTGGCGTGTTATAATGGGCGTCAGACACCAATCGGCGCTGCGATAGAGTGCACCGCGTGTTAGCTTTCAAGGAGAACGTACATGCTGCCGTTTAACTTTGGCCCTGTCGAATTGATCTTGATTCTGGTGATTGTGACGATGCTCTTTGGCGTCGGCAAATTGCCTGAAGTCTTTGGTGCAGTGGGGAAAGGCATCAGAGAATTCCGCAAAGAGTCGGGATTCGAAGCCCAGAAGAAGGCGCAGGCCGACACCGCCATCGAAAAACCGGTGAATAGCGACACCTCCGCCCCGCAGGCATAACTGGTCATCCCACACGGATGTCATCCCACACAGATGCAGTGGGGGACAGATGCAGTGGGGGCGTGCAGCCGTGATCTAAACAATCTTGACTCACCCGGTTAGAGAACGTCTACCGGGTTTTTTGCTGTCAGCCGCGCCTTACACACGATTGGCTGCTATCCCATCCGCTAGGAATTTGGCGCCTGGTGCAGTCCTTGCTATACTGACGCTCTATGCGTCTGTGTGGCGCATTGATACTTTTGCCAAAAAACACGAGGTAATACTCAATGAATATCACAACCTTTATGATGATCGCAATGGATATTGTGGCAATTGCGCTCATCTCAGTGGTCATTATTCAGGGGCAAACCGGCGCCGGGCTGGGCGCGGTCTTTGGCGGCAGCGACATCTATCGCACGCGGCGTGGCATCGAGAAAACGCTATGGCAATTGACCTTTGTGTTGACCGGCGTCTTCCTCCTGCTCGCCCTCGTCACCGTCATGATCGCTTAAACACGTTCTACACTCTGCAAGCGGATAGGTGCGCCCTATCCGCTTTTTTCACCTGAATTGACAGATGCAAATGCCACCTATTACCCGGTCATCGGCGGCGAACGGTGTGATTACTCCGGCGGACAGTCTGGGGCGACACATGCGTTGGCTGGTGGTGATTGCCCTGGCGACGATCGTTACGCTGGTGGTGATGCTCGGCTTTGCCACCTACACCGTGCCTACTGTTTTGGTCCCCGACCAGGGCGGCGTTTTCCGCGAAGGCGTAGCGGGGCTTCCTCAATATCTGCACCCGGTCTGGTGCCAGAGTCACACCAACAACGTTGACAGCGACCTCTGTCGTCTTGTCTATCGCGGGCTGACGCAACTGGGTGAAAATGGCCGCATCGTGCCCGACCTGGCGGAAAGCTGGAGTGTCACGGATGGCCGTATCTATCAATTTCGCCTGAAACCCGGTCTCTTCTGGCATGACGGCTACCCGCTGACGATTGATGATGTCATCTTCTCCTATTCGATCCTACAAGACCCAGGGCTGGCAGAGATTCCTGGCCTGCCGGCGCCGTGGCGCAGCGTTACAGTTGAAAAGCTGGACGACCGCACGCTCCAAATCACTTTGCCTCAGCCATTTGCACCATTTCTAGACCTAACAACGGTCGGCATTCTTCCTCAGCATATCTATCAGGGAATGCCGGCGCATACGTTGGTCACGGAACCACTGACGGCAAATCCAATTGGTGCAGGGCCAATGCGCATCGTCGAGATGACGCCAGATCACGTGCGCCTCGAACCTAGCTCCGTCAACGGAGATGCATCTCCCTTTATCTCAGCATTGGAGTTTCGCTTCTTCCCCGACTATGGCAACGTCATCGCTGCGTTCGAATCTCAGCAGATTGACGGCTTGGGGCTATTGGCGCCGGGTGATGCCAGGAACGCCGCCGCCCGTAATGACATTCAACTCTTTTCATCTGTCGAATCTGGCTACGAAAATGTCGTGCTCAATGTCAACAATCCCAACGCCCCCTTCTTTCAGGATCGCAATGTACGGCAGGCGCTTCTGTACGCAATTGACCGCGAACAGCTGATTACGGAAACGCTCGCCGGGCAGGGTGTCATGGCGAGTGGACTGCTTGCCCCCGGTCATTGGGCCTATACACCAGAAGTGCGCCAATACCCCTACGATCCAACTGCAGCGCAGACATTGCTCGATCAAGCGGGCTGGATCGACAGCGATGGCGACGGTGTGCGCGACAAGGATGACAAGCCGCTTGCATTCATTCTGCTCGTCAAGGACGACAATCTGCATCAACAGATTGGGGCAAAACTGGCAGCGGATTGGTCTGCAATCGGCGTGCGCGCCGACGTCGAGGCCGTCCCTTTCAGCGGCCTCGTGAGCGATTTTCTGGCGCCGCGCACCTTTGAGGCAGCACTGACCGACTGGAACCAGGTCGGCGACCCTGACCCTTACCCCCAATGGCACAGCAGCCAGACTGAGGGCAATGGGCAGAATTACGCCGGTTGGCAAAATGCCGAGGCGGATCAGTTGATGGAAGCTGCGCGCCAGATCACAGATGAAGCTGAACGCAAAACGCTCTATGCTCAATTTCAGACGATTTTTGCCGACGAACTGCCATCCTTGCCGCTGTTTCATCCACTCTACACCTATGGCGTGAGCACGCGCGTCAAGCATGTGCAGATTGGCACGCTCAATGTCCCGTCGGAACGATTCGTTGGCTTTGCCGATTGGTATATCAACGCCCGGCGCATCCCTGCCAGTCAGGCGCCAGCCGACGAATCTGGACAGCAGCCCACCCCCGGCAACGATTGACTCACAGCCTGGAGATGTCCTTGCGCGTATCCAGATTTGACACGCGGTCGCCATGATGATATGCTTGAAATGTAAGTAAATTGAATTCGCCGCAGTGGCGGAATTGGCAGACGCGCTACGTTCAGGGCGTAGTGGGCACAGCGCTCATGGGGGTTCAAGTCCCTCCTGCGGCACACGGAGGCTCAATCGAGCCTCCGCTTTTTTTGTCTGTTATCCGCATTTTTCATTGCACATCGATCTATTGTTTATAAAGAGATTGATTTTCACCCTGAAGTCGTGATACACTGTCAACACGTATGACGACGCCACCCTTGCCATTGGCACCTTCCCGCGAACCGGAACGCCGGCGCAATCCTCGGCCCTTGCTCTTGCTACTTGCCGCGTTGTGTGTTGTCTTTGTGGCAGGGTACTTCGAGCGGCTTGCCAGGCTGGAGCAAACCCGCCAGGACATCCTGACGATGCGCCAGCAAGTTGCAGCCAGTCGCCAGCGCCATGCAAATCTACAAGCTGAACTGGCACGCGTGCAAGACCCCTATTACCTCGCATTGTTAGCGCGTGACGGCATTGGTCTAGTGCAAGAAGGAGATTTACCCGTCGTGGTCTACGAAGGCCCGCCGGCGCCCACGCCTTCCCCGGCGGTGGAGCCAACCAGTCCGTCAGATAGGGGAAATCAGACGCCCTGGCAGCAGTGGTTAGAATTGATTTTTCCATAAAATGGCGCCCGAAGTTCGGGCGCCATGACTTTTCAAGCCCACCTTTTCAAGCCAGCAACCCCGTCACCTTGAACGCTGCGTGAGCGGCAGATAGAGCGCATTATCAATGCGGAACAGCCCGTATACCGATGGCTGCTGAATTGTGGCAGTCACGCGTTGTGTATCGCTATCCTCGGCTGCGGATTCGCACACAAGCTCCGCCCAACGCAGGCTGCCTTCATCGAGCGCCAGCAAGCGCAGTGAATCACCATTGCTGCTGCCCGAAACCGCGCTATACGTCACCGTGAGCGTAACCGGCAGATGAAAGAAAGTCGTGCTCTGTTCCATACCGAGCGGGCCTGCGTGCACGCGGAAGTAGTTCATGACCGGCTGATGATTCATGGGTGGCGTTGGCGCCGCGCTGGTCAGTTCGATTGTGACGACGGTGTCACTCTCCACTGCGTTGGGCGGCACAAGTAATACAATATGGCTATTTGCGTCGGGAGCATACTCTACAACCCCGCCTCCCGCGTGCGTGACGAGCTGAGTCACCGGCGTAGGTGTTGGCGCTATGGTGGGGGTGACAGTGGGCGTGGCTGTCGGCGTCGGTGTTGCGGTGGGCGTTGGTGTTGCGGTGGGCGTTGGCGTTGGTGTTGTTGTCGGATTACAGATCTGATCGGCAGCGCACGGGTAGATGAACTCAATGCCGCGGCGATCGTTGTCGAAGAGCACGCGCTTCAACGTCCCAGTTGTGATAGCGTAGTACATGACAGCGCGCCCGTCAGGATCGTGACCAAGCGACAACCAGTGCCCAAGTTCGTGTGCAACTACGCTCTCCAGATCGACTTCGCTGCGATCTGGTTGTCCGGTGGCGTCCCATGGATAGGCGTCGTTGATGGCAATGTCCGCATCCAGGATGATTCCATTGCTGAACCAGACCGTCGCTGTTGCCAGCGGCTGCCGCACCCCGTTGCTGTCGACCAATCCTCTGTCGATGAAGAATATATTATTCGTACGGTCGTAGGCGGAGGTTGTCGCTGTCGTTGCGCCAGCGTACTCCAACGTAAAGTCGGCGGACTCCACCAGGCTCCAGGTCAGCGCGGCATTCAGGATGGCCGACTGGAAGTCATCGCTGGCGCCGTTGCCGGCATCCATCCTGCTCGAGTTCAAATTCACGTAGAATGGTACAAGCGCACCCGGCCATTTACGTTCATTATAGACGAAATCCGCAGCTTGCACCGGAACGGCGGTGTGCAGATTGGCTTCCAACCCCGCCCAGCCTTCAGGCGCCGTAATGTCTGGGGCAAGCTGGTGCAATCGGGCGTAGAACGCATCCAGTGCGACGCCATCGTGTGCGCCAGCAAAATACACCTTTTCCCCCAACACGTTGTACTTGCCATCGTGGCGCCCGACAATCGTATAACCCGCGTGCGCCGGCGCCAGCAACAGAATTACTTCTTCGCCCACAGTCAAAGTCGGCGCCTCAGAATCGATCATGGCCAGATTCTCCGCTGGAAGATAACCGCCGATGGTGTGCACAACCAGTGGACCATCCACTGCTCCCCGCAGCACATAATGGAGCGCCAACGTACTCTCACTCTGGAGATGAGAATGGTCATCGGCCCAACGGCTGACAACCTGGTCAACACGCGCCCGCACGACCAGAGTAGCCGCTCGCAGCGCCGACGCCAGAGCATCGTCGGGTGCAACCAGGGCCACAGAGCGCAGAGGTGCATTTTGTCCTGTGGCAACGGCAGGTTCCCCGCGCGCGAGCGACGTGGACGCCACCGCGGCCAGCAATGCCAGCGCGATGATGAGTGCAACCTGATGGCGTTTCATCTGATCACCGATCCTTTGGATAACAACAGATAATTCCTGATAATTCCACTATGCTACAAACCTAACACTTCTGTAAAGCGTCAGATGTTTGAGCTTACTGCATGGAGATGTTCGAAGTTCCCGCGTTCAGTTGATTCATATGCACGGATCGGCTACAATGCTGACAACTCGCACCAATCCAGGAGTCGCTATGCCATCAGACAACCTGCTCCACGATCTCGGACGCCTAATACCGGCGACGCGTCTGCTGCGTCGTCCAGCCGAGATGACGCCCTACGAATCGGACGCGCTGACTGCTTTTCGCGCCCGTCCCGCCGCTGTTGTCCTGGCCGAAACACAAGAAGAGGTTATCCAGACCGTGCGGCTGTGCCACCGCTACGGCGTCCCTTTCGTGGCGCGCGGCAGCGGCACCAGTCTCTCCGGCGGTTCGCTGCCGGTGGAGGATGGGGTTGTGATCGCGCTCAACCGGCTGAACCGCATTCTGCATCTCGACCCAAGGCAACGCATCGCCGTGGTTGAGCCAGGCGTGATCAATTTGGATGTTTCGCGCGCCGCCGCGCCACACGGTTTGTACTATGCCCCCGACCCCTCCAGCCAGCTCATCTGCACCATCGGCGGCAACGTCGCCTTCAATTCCGGCGGCGCCCACTGCCTGAAGTACGGCATGACCGCCAATCATGTGCTTGGCATCAAGGCAGTGCTGCCCGACGGTGAAGTTGTTCAGCTCGGCGGCGCCAGTTTGGAAGGCGTTGGCCCCGATCTGACCGGTTTCTTTGTTGGCTCCGAAGGACTCTTCGGCGTGGCGCTGGAGATCACCCTGCGACTGCTGCCCAAACCAGCGTTGTATCGCACCGTACTGGCGGCGTACGACTCGCTCGAAGCTGCCGGCGATGCGGTGGCGCAGGTCGTGGCATCCGGCCTGTTGCCGGGCGCAATGGAGATCATGGACGCCCTCGCCATTGAAGCGGCGGAAGCGGCCGTTCACGCCGGCTACCCACGTGATGCTGCAGCACTGTTGATCGTCGAGTTGGAAGGCGAGCGCATCCAGGTTGAGGCGGAATTTGCCCACCTGCTCCAGGTGATAGAAAGCTCTGGAGCCAAAACCGTCACAGTGGCCAAAGATGACGCCGACCGTGCGCGCATCTGGAAAGGACGCAAGAGCGCCTTCTCTGCGGTCGGTCGCCTCAGCCCAGACTATCTGGTGCAGGATGGGGTGGTGCCGCGCAGCCGGCTGGGCGAAGCGCTGGCAACGATCGAGCGTCTCAGCCGCGCTCACCAGCTGCGCGTTGCCAACGTTTTTCACGCCGGCGATGGCAACCTGCACCCATTGATTCTTTTCAACGGTCGCGTGCCCGGCGAACTAGAACGCGCCGAAGCGCTGGCAAGTGAGATCATCCACATGTGCATTGACCTGGGCGGCTCCATCACGGGCGAGCACGGCGTTGGCATGGAGAAACGTCAGCACATGCCAACGATGTTTACAGAGACCGACCTGGAGGTGATGGCTGAACTACGCCGCGCCCTTGACCCTCATGAAATCGCCAACCGCGGCAAAATGTTCCCGACGAACGAGGCGCCAGCGTTGCGCAGTCACGGCCTGCATCCGCTCGAACGTCAGGGCATCCTTTCACGCGAATAGGCAGCCAGACTATGTCAGCAACCGCGACTATTGCACCTGAAAGCATCGAGGCGGTTCAGTCCGCCATCTGTACGCATGAACAGATCGTCGTGCGCGGCGGCGGCACGAAGCCGCTGCTCAGCGCCGCAAGCACAGGCCAAACCGTGCTCGCCACACACCGCCTGACCGGCATCGTCGAATATGCGCCGGGGGAGTTCGTCTTCACTGCGCGCGCAGGCACGCGCCTGCAAGAGATCGCAGCCGCATTGGCGGAGCATGGCCAATATCTTCCCTTCGACCCGCCGCTGGTTGCCGCAGGCGCCACCTTGGGCGGGACAATTGCCACCGGTCTCAGCGGCTCGGGGCGACAGCGCTACGGCGGCGTGCGCGACTTTCTGATCGGCGTGCGCTTCGTGGATGGACAGGGAAGATTGGTGCGCGGCGGTGGCAAGGTTGTCAAGAACGCCGCTGGCTTCGATCTGCCCAAGCTCCTTGTCGGCAGCATCGGACGGCTGGGCGTCATCGTCGAGGCAAGTTTCAAGGTCTTTCCTCAACCGCCAGCGTACGTCACCGTGCGCGCACCACAGCCTACGCTCGATGACGCACTGACCGCGATAGCCCGGCTCAGCAGTTCCGCCTTTGACATCGAGGCGCTCGACTTGCTGATCGAGGATGGGACGCCGGTGCTCTACATCCGACAGGGCGGGCTGGCGACAACGCTGGAGGCGCGCCAGCAAAACCTGCTGAGCTGGCTGGGCGGCGGTGCACCGCTGCCGAACGAAGCTGCATTTTGGACAGACGGCAGCGTCTTTGGCTGGGCGCCGGCGGGATGGGCGCTGGTCAAAACGCCCGTCACCTTGAACACCATTCCCGTGCTGGAGCAGGCGCTGCACGCGCATGGCGCGCAACGACGCTACTTCGGCGGCGGCGCCGCTGCCTGGATCGCCTGGCCGGGCGAGCTGACAGCGCTTGACGCCCTGCTGACGCAACTCCAACTGAGCGGGCTGATCCTGCGCGGTGAGGCGACATGGCCCTTCGTAGGCGCGCGCACCGGCGCTGCACTGGTTGCGCGCATCAAACACGTACTTGATCCCGCCAACCGTTTCCCAACTCTGTGAGTGACGCATGCTACACGCGATTCCTATCGAAACACTTGGTCCCCAGGGCGCAGCAATGGCGAAAGCCGTCGAAAGCTGTGTGCACTGCGGCTTCTGTCTTGCCACCTGCCCTACCTACAAAGTGCTCGGCGAAGAGATGGATTCGCCGCGTGGACGCATCTTTTTGATGAAGGAAGTGCTCGAAGGCGAGATGGCGCTGGCGGAGGCGCAGCCCTATATCGACCGCTGTTTAGGCTGCATGGCGTGCGTAACAGCGTGCCCCTCCGGCGTGGAGTATAGTCATCTCCTGACGCCCTTTCGTGCCCGCGCCGAGGCCGAGCGCGAACGTCCGCTACTCGACCGCGCCGTGCGCACTCTGATCAAGGAAACCTTGCCCTATCCAGACCGTTTTCGCCTGGCGGTGCAGAGCGGGCGTATCGGGCGTTGGCTGGGCAACTTGCTGCCCGGTGCGTTTGGCGCCATGCTCGACCTCCTGCCTGAGACGCTGCCGCCAGCGCCGCCGCTGCCGGAACTGTATCCGGCGCAAGGACAACGTCGTGCTCGCGTGGCGTTGTTGACGGGCTGCGTGCAACAGGTGCTGGCGCCGCAGATCAACTGGGCGACGCTGCGGGTGCTGGCGCGCAACGGCGTCGAGACGGTGATCCCGCGCGGGCAGGGCTGCTGTGGTTCACTCTCGCTGCATATCGGCGAGGCGGCGCAGGCGCGTGAGTTGGCGCGCCGCAACCTAGCGGTCTTCCCGACCGATGTTGACGCGATCATCACCAATGCGGCAGGCTGCGGGTCAGGCATGCACGAGTATGAGTTGCTCTTTGCCGGCACAGCAGAGGCCACGCAGGCGGCCATGCTTGGCAGCCGTGTCCACGATATCAGCGTCTTTCTCGATACGCTGGGCATCGCCACACCGCCGCCCCTGGCGCAACCGCTGACGGTCGCCTACCACGATGCGTGCCACCTGTCACACGCACAGCGCGTCACGGCGCCCCCGCGTCGTCTACTCGGCCAGATTCCCAACCTGCATATTGCGGAGATTCCTGAAGGCGAACTGTGCTGTGGGTCGGCGGGAACTTACAATCTGGAACAACCGGAGCTGGCGCGCGCCATCGGCGAACGCAAGGCGCGCAATATCCTGGGCACAGGCGCCGCCGCCGTGGTCACCGGCAACATTGGCTGCATGAATCAAATCAGAACACACCTAGAGTTGCTAAACAACCCCTTACCGTTGTGGCACACCGTTGAGGTGTTGGATTGGGCGTATCAGGGGGTGGATTGGAAAGATTGGACGAAATAGAGATCGCGCTCCAGTCTCACATTCTCCCAATCTTCCTTCCCTTATTCCCAACGCCCTGTCTCTTCGCCGAACATCGTGTACAGGAACACCCCGACGCGTAGCGCAGCGCCCCGCTCAAAGGGCAGACGGGCCGCGGTAGCCGGTTCCTCCTTTGCCAGCGCCCAGCCAATGGCGTCGCGCAAGTCGGCGTGCTCACGCCACACCTTGCCAAAGCCACGCATGGGCTGTTCACGACCGGGGGGCGGGCTGAAAGCTGGATCGGATTCAGGATCGCCTTCCCTGAAAGCGTCGGCATAGCTGAGCCAGCGACCATCGCTCAGGAAGGCATAGATGCGTCCCGTTTCCTGCACCCAGATCATCACCCCGTTGTCAAAGCGCTGGATGGCAGCAGGGCTGGTGATTGCTTCAGCGGTCGTGGCCCAGCCTAGCGCCTGTTGCACGCGTGCATCATTCTCCCAGCGCAACGCCAAGTCTCCGGTCGGTCGATAGAAGCCGTCAGGGGGCGTCCCCGTCAATGGCGTTGTCGGTGCGGGCGTCGGCGTCGGCAACTGCAATGCGACGGCGGGTGCGTCGTGGCTTGCCGTTGGCGCCACTGGCGGCGACGCCCACACCAATGTGGTCGGGTCAAATGTGATGACCTGACCGGTTCCCGTGCCCACAAAGAGGCGATACCCGCCATCAGCCAACAGGGGAGAAAGCGCCAATGCCCGCATCTTGTTGTTCAGATCGTTGGGATCGGCGAAGCGGGCGTCATCCCATTGCGACCACGTCACGCCAGCGTCGGTCGAGCGCCAGAGCGACGAGCCACTCGCAATGTAGAGCGTCGGATCGGTGGGATAGTCTGGCGCAGGATAGACGCCCAACAACAACTCACCCGGCGGCGTCGTGATCGTGGTCGTGAGCCAGGTGCGCCCGTCGGCGCTGAAGCGCACTTGATTGGAGACGAAATCTTGTTCGACGACCGGCATGGCGTTGACTGCTGCGCCTGGCAGCAGTTCACTTACTGGCGGCAGCGGCGTCATTCCGGCTGCCGTACTGTAGTCACCTGTCACGACCAACGTCCAGCTCAACCCGCCATCCGTTGACTGCTGATAGGAGGCGCCGCTGACGCCGGTGAACACGTCATGAAATTGCGCTTTCAGCACTAGCGTCTGATTCTGGGCAAAATCGTCGGCGAACGTGATCGCTTCCCCGCGCAGGTGCACGAGATGATTCCAGAGCGGCGTCCATGTATCGCCGGCGTCGGTCGAGCGCCAGACGCCATAGCCCCAGTAGTCGCTGCGGTGGCCGGTGACGTAAAGCGTGCGGTCGGCAGCGTAGTTGGGTGAGAAAAAGGCGTAGAGCGTTTGATAATCGTGATCGGGCAGCCCACCGCGCAACTTCGCCCACGTTGCGCCGGCATCGGTGGAACGATAGAGATCGCCCGTCTCAACCTCCGCCAGCAGTGTGGCGTCGACGGCATAATTGGGTGAAACCTTGATGCCGGTGATCCAGGCATCCGGCAACGTCTCAAGACGCGGTGGCGCCGGTTCTGACGCCGCTCCACCCTGTTCGGCAATGACCAGGAGGTTGCCTTCGCGTCTGCCAAAGAGCCGCCCCTGGTCATCATCATAGCCCATCACACATGCGGCGGGCCAGCGACCGATTGGCGTCAGCGTCGTCAGGTCAAGCACGGCGCCATCGGGGAGATAACCCTGACCGGTGTGTGCGTTGACGAAGTCGATGCTCAGTCCATCGCGTAACGTGATCGGCGCCCCTGCAGCGTCGCTGACGAGCAAATTGGAAAAGACAACGTAGCGGTTGTAAAAGCGACTGCGATAGAAGCGGCCATCCACGGCGTTCACTGCGCTGATGGCTGTGCCGCAGCCCGCCTGCACTTCTGGTGCAATCGCGGGATCGACTGGGGCCAGCGTAGCAGCGTCCAACCAACGGGGCGCATCTTCGACGCCACAGCCCTTGCCCGTGCAGTGGGCGCGAATGTCCACCCCAATCATGCCGAGGTCGGGCGCCACCCAGGCGCGCTCCGCCCAGCGACAGCCATTGCACCAGAGAAAACCGATCTGGTCCAGGTCGGTCAGTTCCGGGAAGAGATCGCCCGTGACCTGCAGCGTCTCCGGGTCGGCAGTGTAGACGGTGTAGGCGACGATCAGCACCTCGTTGCGGGCCGGGTTGTAGACTGGCGCGCCAGGCTGATCGATTTCGCCCAACAATTGCAGCGTGGCGCCATCGATCACTTGCACGCCAGGAGCGGCGTCGGTGGTGCTGTATGTGTAAGGCTCGCCCACAAACAGGCGGTTGCGCTCCGCGTCAATGGCGATAGCGCCACCACGCAGCACGCCAACTTCCGCTAGCGTAGCTGTATCGATCACGTGGATCGCTGGCGCTTCACCTTCGCGCACGAAAGCGCGGTAGACATAGAGACGACCGTTGCGCGCGTCGAGTTCAAGATTGCTGCCCAGCCCCGGCAGCGTTGCCAGCACAGTATAACTTGCAGCGTCCACCACATGCACTTGCTCGTCGGTGTCGGCGATGTAGAGGCGGTTGGCGCCAGGGTCAAAGCGCAGGTCGTTGAGCGTTGCTCCGGGCGACGCCAGCGTCAGATTGGCGACCAATCCCGGCAGTAGGTGACCCGACGCCCCTGCTGTAGCAGGTTGGGAAATAGACAACGGCGAGACAGGGATGGCAACATTTGCGGCAGGCAGAGCAACATCCACAGCGGATGTGGCGATGGATGCAACAGGCGTTGCGGCCATTTCCGCCACTTGCGTTGACAGCGCAGCATTGGCAGTTGTCAGCGCTGAGATGGTCGCGGCGGCGCCGGGTGGTTCGCCGGGTTGGTTGGTGCAGGCAGTGACCAAGAGCGCAACAACTAGCAAACAAAGAATCGGCAAGGGCAAGCGAAAGATGGACATAGGCGACTTCCCTCCTCGGAAAGCTGAATCCGGCGCGGCAGCGAATGTGACTGTGCGCTGGCATCTCTTCAAAGCGTCATCGACGCCGAATTAGTTCCCAAAGGAGAGAATTGCTGCTGCAAACCCACGCAATTACGCCCGGACGCATTCTGTCTTGAGGCGTCAGCGCTCCGTGCACATTGCGTGCTGGTCAGGCAGGCTGCAACGCAGCGGTCTGGGCGAGAATGTCGAGGATCGCCGGGCCATAATGCTGCAACTTCCAGGGGGTGAGTCCGGCGAGCTGCGCCAACGCTTCGAGCGAGGCCGCGTGGCTTTGAGCAATGGTGAAAAGCGTGCTGTTGGGAAGGACAATATCGGCGTCGACGCCGCGCGCGCGTGCAGTTTCCGTGCGCCAGCGCCGCAACGCGTCATAGCGAAGCTGCGCCGGTTTGTCCAGCTGTTGCTCCGGCCGGCCTTCACCGTTGGGCAACGTCGGCAATGGTCGTAAACGCCCCAACTGGATCGTGCGCAGCAACTCATCACCGTAGCGACGTATTTGTAGCTCGGAAAGCCCCGGCACATCTTCGAGCGCCGCCTTCGTCTCCGGTTGCAACTTGGCCAGGTCGATCAACACAGCGTCGTTGACCACCTTGAACGGTGGACGATCCGCCGCGCGGGCGGCGTCTTCGCGCCACTGCCAGAGTGCTTCCAACACACCATGCTGCTGACGTGGGACATCGCGCACCGCCCTCATTTGCCAGAAGGTGCGCTCTTCTGGGGTGCGGGCAGCCGGATCAGCGGCGACCAGTGCGGCGAACGCATCCTGCGCCTCTTCCCAACGCCCGCGCGCTTGTAGCTCTGACACCAGGAGGTCGCGCAATGGCAACAGATAGTGCGTGTCCATCTGGGCGTAGGCAATCTGTTGTGGCGTCAGAGGGCGTTTGCCCCAGTCGGTGCGCTGCATCCGCTTGTTGCTGACAATGCCAAAGTGCTTCTCCAGCAGCGCCGCCAATCCAACCTGGCTCCAACCAAGAATACGCGCCGCCAGTTGCGTGTCGAAGACGCGGCCAAAGGTGAAGCCGTAGCTGCGATAGAGCATGAGCATGTCATTGTCGGCGGCGTGCATCACCACCTCGACGGCGGGATCGGCAAGCAACTCGCCCAAAGGCGTCAAGTCATCAAGCCGCAGCGGATCAACCAGAAAGTCAACAATCTCTAGCGCCTCCGGTGTGTGGTGCTCGTCTTGCACCGAAATCTGGATCAGGCAGACCTTGCCATGATAGCTATACAGGCTGTCACTTTCCGTGTCGAGAGCAAAACGCGGCTGGCAACGCAGATATGCTATGAGTTGATGCAGCACCTTGGGTGTATAGACCAAAGCCTGCGTGGGTTTCGAGTTGACGGACATTGCAACGTATGTTATTCACAAGTAAGTAGCGAAGGTTGCGGTGCTATAGGTTGCATTGCAACCCAACTATAGCGCCGCCATCATACAGCACACTCATATAGCACACAAGGAAGCTCATCTTACTGCGCATTCCTGTGATATGTCAAACAAAATTGCCGATAACGCCTTGATCCAAACCGTACTCATCCTGAGAGGAGAACACTGTGTCAGCAAGCGTCATACCTGACAGCGGGCCGCCTGCCGCTCCACCACGCCGCCCCAGTTTCCTGCGCTCTATCACATTGGAACTGGTGGCGCTGCTGATCTTCGTAGCGATTTTCAACCTGTTCGCCGGCATCGGCGCGGCGTTGAACGAGACTGGGCTGATCATCCTGGGGCTGCTGATGGCGGTGACGCCGGCGCTGTTGTGGTTGCTGATCTTCTACCGCCTCGACCGCGCGGAACCGGAACCCAAGCGGCTGGTGGCCGGCGTCTATCTGACCGGCTTGCTGTTGGCAGCAGCCTTGCATCTGCCGATCTTTGGTGTCATCTTCGACACGCAGAGTTGGCTGGGAGCGTACTGGTGGTCGCAACTGCTCGGCAACATTCTGGTGGTGGGGATGGTGGCAGCGGCCATCATCTACGGCGCCGTGCGGGTGGTGGTCTTCGATAACCCTGAATTCGACGAGCGATTGGACGGGGTGATCTACGCCGTCGCCGCCGGGCTGGGTGTAGCGACAGTGAGCAACTTTGTCTATGTGTTGCAGCATGGCGGCGTCGATCTCAACATCGGCTCGATTCGCGTGGTTGTCGATACGTTGGGCTACGCCAGCATGGCGGGTGTGCTTGGCTACTTCATCGGCCAGGCGCGCTTCGAGAAGACACCGTTGGTGTACCTTCCCGGCGGCGTGCTGCTGGCTGCCACCTTGACCGGTCTGTACTTCTTCCTGATCGAACGCACCGGCGCTGGCAGCTTTGGTGGTGATCTCTGGCGCGATCTGCTGCTGGGCGTCTTCCTGACGCTGGTGATGATGGGCGCCGTCGCCTGGCTGGTGCGCCGCGCCAACGAAGAGACGGCGCGGGTAGCGCAGCTTTCCGCCAGTGGCGACAGTTGGGAAGCCAAACCCGCCACCGACGAAGGGGGTGCAGCATGACGATGTGGGTCGATCGCCTGATCAAGCCTAGCCCGACCAACGCCGCGCCCGATCCGCGCGAGCAAATCCGCAACGATATCGCTGTCACGGTGACAGTGCTCTTTGCGCTCTTCCTGGCGCTGGGCATCCGCAACCAGGTCTACAACGCCAGCAAGCTGGCAAGCATCAATGATGGCGGCCTGCGTCTCGCCTACCCGGAGCAATGGGTGTTGCGCGCCGATGGCAACACAGGTTTCACCGCCGTGAATCTCGGCAGCCCCAGCACCTTTGACAGCCGCATCGAGGTGACAAGCCGTCCGTTGCGCCCAGACGAAACGCTAGAACTGGCGCGCTTCGACCGTGGCCTGAAGCTGTCCACCGAGCTGAGCAACTACCGCGAGCTGGAGGCGACGTCGATGGAGGTGTTGGGCGGCCTCCCTGCGATCGTCGCCACCTATGGCTTCGTCGCCGACCCCACACGGGACGCCGGCGCAACCGGGCTGCCGGTCATCGTGGAGGCGCAAGACATCTTGTTTGTCCAAGACGGCGTGTTCTACGTGGTCTCATTGCGCGCCGACGCCGCTGACTGGGCGGCCAACGCGCGCGATTTCGCCGTCGTCACCAATAGCCTGCGATTGCAGGCTGCCAGACCGACGCCAGCCACGACCGCCGCCGACGGCTTCACCAGCGGCGCCGCTACACAGGAAGGAGGCAACTGATGATCCGCACCCGACTCACTGCCGTGCTGCACTGGCGCCAACGTGCGCACCCCGACCGTGCGCACCCCGACCGTGCGCACCCCGACCGTGCGCTGCGGCGACTGGCGTTGTTGGCGGCTGTCCTTTTTGTGTTGGGGGGGGCATTCGCCGACGGACGAGTCAGCGCCGTCGATCGCACTGCGCTGCAACGCGCGCTCAAATCGACTGTGCTGATCCTGGTGCCCGACAATGCTGGTGATCTCTACGACACGGGCAGCGGCACAATCATGGATGCTGACAAGGGATTGATCCTTACCAACTTCCACGTGATGGGCGACCCGGACACGGGTAAACTGTACAACGACGATGGCTTCGCTGGCATTGGCGTTATGCCCAATGACCTGCGCGGGGCGCCCGTGCTGCGCTACGCCGCCAGGATGATCAGCCACGACCCCCAATATGATCTGGCCATTCTGCAGATCACAGGATTGTTGGATGACGCGCGCGCGGCGTTGCCGGCCAATCTCGGTTTGACGACGCTGCCGCGCGGCGACAGCGAAAGCCTGCTGCCCGGCGACCGCCTGGCGGTGATCGGTTATCCAGGGCTAGGCGGCGCCACCGTCACCTACACCGAAGGCGTGGTCTCCGGTTTCCTGGATGAAGACAACAACGGCGAATTTGAGTGGATCAAGACCGACGCCGAGGTCAATCCTGGCAACTCAGGTGGGCTGGCAATCGACAATGAAGGCAACTTCGTGGGCGTGCCCACAGCCGGTTACTCGCGCTCCGACGTCGCTGGCAAAATCAGTCTGGTGCGCCCGGCGACGATAGCGCTGCGCTTTTACGACAATGCCGCTCTGGGCCAAGGCACAAAATCCGGGTTGGGTGCACGCGCCACAGCGGTGGGTCGTCGCACGACAGCCACGATTGCTGGCGTGGAATTTGGCGACGCCGTCAACCGCCAGGGCAAAGTGACGCGCCCGCTCACTTCCTTCCCCAGCGGCGTCACCGACATCTACGTCAGCTTCGAGTACAGTAGCTTCCGCAACGGGCAGACCTTTGCCTATGAATGGAAGATCGACGGCGAACGCGCCTATGCAGATACCATTGCCTGGTCCGAAGGCGCCAGCGGCACGACCTGGCTGCATCTCTACAGCGAGGAAGGACTGCCGGACGGGCTATACACCGTCGACATGCGGCTGGATGGCGTGTTGCTGCACACCGGCGCAGTCACCGTCGGGACAACAAGCAGCAGTGCTGCCAACGCAACGTTTGGCCCCATTACCTTCGCCACCGATGTCACCGACAACGCGCAGCCGATCAATGCGGGCAACACCTTCATTGACGTACAGACAGTGTACGCCACCTTTTCCGTCAGCAACATGAGCAAAGGCACGCCCTGGCGCACGCGCTGGCTCTACGAAGGCGAGGAGGTGCTTGCCGAAGAGGACGTGTGGGAAGACGACGGCATCACAGCCAGCTGGGTCAGCCTCTCACATCCGGATGGATTGCCGGCCGGTGAGTTCACGCTGGAACTGTACATCGGCGACCGCCGCGTGCAGCGCGGCAGTTTTACGGTGGCGGAAGGGCGGCGTTCCGGCAGCCGCGTACAACCGGTCAACGTGACTGGCGTTGTGCGCGAAATCGACAACAGCCGGCGCACGATCTCCGGCGCACTGATTGTCTTCCTTAACCCAGGCGTCACAGTTGAGCAGTGGGTAAATGCAGATTTCGATGAGAGCATGATCTTTGCACGCGCAACGAGTGGGCGCAACGGCGCGTATCAGCTTGACGCAAAGGTGACGCCAGGCCAATCCTACGCCATTGTGGTGGTGCATGACGACTACGAGGCGATTGTGGCGGACGCCTACATGATCCCGGCCGATGCGAGCGATCCGTATCAGTTGGACATGACGATGCAACGAAAGTAAAGAGATCGGAAGAGTTCAGTGATCAAGGCTGCGGCGGTTGACTGAGGCATGCTTTGCACCAGTTACCGCCGCGCCTTGCATGGGCGCCACCTCAACTCCCGCCCGCATAGCGCCCAAATCCTAGCCGCGCAGACGACAGCAACAGACCAGCCATCGCACCGGTTGTCGGGAAGCTCGCACCGACGCCATCCCACGCCTACCCAAAATCATGACCTTGCCCTCCCCACTTGATAGATGTGCGCGCCAATTGCATCTGGCATAGTGTAACCATCGCTGTGTGGACGGCATCGAGCGCCACACATACGGATGACGGCCTACATTCTCAAACACAGGAGCATATTATGTCAGATATCCTCAAGAACTTCTCCTCAGCCATGGCCGGATTGGTCGAAAGCGCTGGCGCTAGCATCGTACGCGTCGAAGGGCGCAACCGCCTGGCTGCCAGCGGCATTGTCTATGCCGCCGATGGCGTGATTATCACGGCGCATCATGTTGTGGAACGTGATGATGACCTGCGCGTCGGCCTGCCGGGCGGGGAAACCGTCGCCGCCACCCTGGTGGGGCGCGATCCCGGCGCTGACCTGGCCGTGCTGCGAGTGGCTGACGCCGCCCTGACTGCGGCGACATGGATCGATGCCAGCGACTTGCGCGTGGGCAACCTGGTTCTGGCGTTAGGACGCCCCGGCGCCAGCCTCCAGGCAACGCTTGGCGTAGTCAGCGCATTGGGCAAGGCATGGCGCACCGGCGCCGGCAGCGAAATCGATCGCTATTTGCAGACCGACGTCGTCATGTACCCCGGCTTTTCGGGCGGACCGTTGGTGACTATGGATGGCCGCTTCGCTGGCCTCAACACCTCAGCATTGGTGCGCGGGGCCAGCGTCACGCTGCCAGCGGCGACGATCAGGCGCGTTGTCGAGACGCTCCTAGCGCATGGACGCATGCCGCGCGGCTATCTCGGCGTTGGCCTCCAGCCAGTGCGCCTGGATTCGACGTTGCAAGCCACGCTCGGCCAGCAGACCGGCTTGATGCTGATGTCCGTTGAGGCGGACAGCCCGGCGGCGCAAGGCGGTTTGCTGCAAGGCGACGTGCTGGTGACGCTGGACGGCGTGGCCATCCGCCAGCTCGACGATCTGCAAGCCGCACTGACGAGCGAACGCGCGGGCAAAACGGTTACCGTGCGCCTGGTGCGGGCAGGCGCCGTGCACGAGCAAAATGTGACCATTGGTCAGAAATAAGGCGCGCGGCTGTAATCACGTTCATGGCTGCGCTGGGTTAAGAACCCGACCGCTGTCGCGGTCGCTCCAACGAATCTTTTCGGCGGGGAAGCGCAGCCACACATCCTGGTCGGGCGCCACTGCAAAGGAAGGATAGGTCGAGACCTTGACTCCGTTGCCAGAGAGAGCTGCCATCTCGTACATTCGATTTTTCAATCTCGCCAGCGCCGCCAGACCCCAAGAGCGAATATTCTTCTAAAAATACGCATTATATATAACTTTTCTTCCGCATTTTTCAATACACAACAAATAATATTGACAATATCCCCATTTTAGCCTATTCTTATTCACAAATGACATCCCTAGACACAATCGACTACGCCATCCTGCGCACGTTGCAACATGAAGGCGGCGTCGCCAACGCCGAGTTGGCGCGGCGGCTTAACCTGTCGCCGCCCGCTGTCCATGCGCGCGTCAAACGATTGGAAGAACAGGGCTTCATTCGCGGTTACGTGGCGTTGCTCGACCGTGAGCGGTTGGGCTTCGACATGCTCTGTTTCATTCAGATTTCGCTGCAACTGCACCAGGTGGAGCAGGTGATGCACTTTCGCGCAGCAATTCAGCAGCTCCCCGAAGTGCTGGAGTGTCATCATGTCACCGGCGAGTACGACTATCTGCTCAAGGTGACGGTGCGCAATCGACAGGAGTTGGAGCGGCTGGTCATGGAAAAGCTCACGCCGATCCCGGGCGTAGCGCGCATCCACACCAGCCTGGTTTTTTCGGAAATCAAGGCATCGACGGCACTGCCACTCGATGACTTGTAACACATCCACGTCATCGAGCAGAATTTTATTTCGCGACTCAGGAGCAACCGATGGAGACAACCACCCTTTCCCCTGGCTTGCAGGCGTACATAGCGCGCGGTGCGCAGATGATGGCGGCAACTGCGCAGCAACGCGCCGTCATGCGCAGAAAGCGCTTCGACACCATTGCCGTGCACGGCCTCTACAATATGGAGGCGGCGCTAGCGAACCAGGGCAGCATCATCGAGCCAGGCTACTTCGCCACCAGCCAGCACTTTGAGAACAGCGACCACATGGAGACTGCGCTGGCGTACCAGATGCCCTCGTGGACCTACGCCCGCATTGCCAACCCGACGCAGAGCTACCTGGAAGAGACACTAGCGCTGCTTGAAGGTTATGGCTACCCCGGCGAAGTGAGCGCCACCGTTGCGTCGTCGGGTATGGCGGCGATCTTCATGGCGACCAACCCATTTCTGGTGCAGGAGAGCAGCAACGCCAATGGTCACACCCCTACGCGCCTCAACATCGTCGCCAGCGCCAAATGTTACGGTGGCACCTTCATGCTCTTTAGCCAGCGTTACCAGGCGGAACGCGGCGTCGAGGTGCGGTGGGTGCGCAATCCGCTCGACCTGGATGAATGGGCAAGCCAGATCGACGCGGGCACACGTCTGGTCTTTGGCGAGATGCCGAGCAACCCTGGGTTGGGCGTCTTCGACATCGCTGGCCTGGCTGAGATCGCCCATCGCCACGACCTGCCGCTGATCGTCGACAGCACCGTCGCCACACCGGCGCTGCTGCGTCCACTCCAGCATGGCGCCGACATCGTGGTGCAATCACTGAGCAAGACGATGGGCAGCAGCGGCATGGCGATTGCTGGCGCCGTGATCGCCCGCCATGACATCCCCAGTCGCGTCGGGCCAGAGGAGCTGCGCGCCAACTTTGCCATGTACGTCAAGCTGCTGCCGCTGCGCGACCACGGCCCCGGCCTCAGCCCCTTCAGTGCACTGATGATCCTGAACGACCTGCGCACCTTGCGCAGCAAGGTCGATCGCATGAGCCGCAGCAGCGAACAGGTGGCGGCGTGGCTGAGTGAGCATCCAACCGTGGAAACTGTCAACTATCCAGGGTTGCCTAGCTTCGATGGCCACGCCATTGCACAGAAGTACATGTGGCTGGTCGATGGGGCGGATGACTACGGCGCACCGATCAACCGTTACGGCCATCTGCTCAGCTTCACGGTGAAGGGGGGCATCCCGGCCGCACGACGCGTCTTCGACCGCCTGCAGATGATCTGGCGCGCCACTGACCTGGGACGCATCAAAAGCGTTGCCACAATCCCAGCCATCTCCACGCACCAGCAGCAGGGCGAAGCGGGTCGCGCTCTGGCGCAGGTGCCGGGCAACCTGATCCGCCTCAACGTAGGCGGTGAACATACAGCGGACATCATCGCAGACCTGGAGCAGGCCCTGGGGTGAAGCGGCGCAGGGGGCGAGTTGCAGGGGGCGCTGCGTCGGCTCATCGACTTGTATAAAGCCCGTGATAAGAGCAATCCCTGCAAGTGTGTTTCACACGCACGCCCGCCAACTGACGCTGCAACAGCATATGAAAGTTGATTATCACAACATGCATAGGAGCACACTGCAATGACGCAAACCACACCGATGACAATGGGACAGCAGTTTGGCCGGCGCTCCTGGGCCGAGCCATGGAAAATCAAGATGGTCGAGCCGATCAAGATGATCGACCGCGCCAGCCGCGAGCGAGCGATTGCCGACGCCGGCTACAACACCTTTTTGCTGCGCTCGGAGGATGTCTACATCGACCTGCTGACCGACAGCGGCACCAGCGCCATGAGCGACCGCCAGTGGGCCGGCATGATGCTGGGCGATGAAGCCTATGCTGGCAGCCGCAACTTCTATCACCTGGAAGCGGCGGTGCAGCAGTACTACGGCTACAAACACCTGGTGCCCACGCATCAGGGGCGCGGCGCCGAGCACCTGATCAGCCGGGCGCTCATCAAACCAGGCGACGTCATCCCCGGCAACATGTATTTCACCACGACGCGCCTGCACCAGGAGTTAGCCGGCGGAACCTTTGTCGATGTGATCATTGACGAGGCGCACGACCCCACCAATATGCACCCCTTCAAGGGCAACGTCGATCTCGACAAGCTCGAAGACGTGATTAAGCGCGTCGGCGCCGCCAAGATTCCCTACGTCAGCCTGGCTGGCACCGTCAACATGGCGGGCGGCCAGCCTGTGAGCATGGCAAATGTCAAGGCGCTACGCGAACTCTGTGACCGCTACGGCATCCGCATCTATCTCGACGCCACGCGCCTGGCGGAGAACGCCTGGTTCATCCAACAACGCGAGGAAGGTTACCAGGGCAAGTCGATAGCCGCTATCGTCAAGGAATTCTGTTCCTACACCGACGGCGCATGGATGAGCGCCAAGAAGGATCACCTGGTCAACATCGGCGGCTGGCTGGCGATGAACCACGAAGACCTCTTTGAGGCCGCCAGCAACCTGGTCGTCGTCTATGAGGGGCTGCACACCTATGGCGGCATGGCGGGTCGCGACATGGAAGCGCTCGCCATCGGCATCGAAGAGGCGCTGCAAGACGACCACATGAACGCCCGCATCGGCCAGGTGCTCTATCTGGGCGAACTGCTGACCGATTGGGGTATTCCGATTGTGCACCCCGTAGGTGGGCACGCCATCTTCCTCGACGCCAAGGCAATCTACGCCCACATCCCGCAAGATCGCTTCCCGGCGCAGACGCTGGCGGCGCAGCTTTACCTGGACTCCGGCATCCGCTCAATGGAACGCGGCGTCGTCAGCGCAGGTCGCGACCCGGCCACCGGCGATCATCGCTACCCAAAGTTGGAGCTGGTGCGCCTCACCATCCCACGCCGCGTTTATACGCAGGCGCACATGGACGTCGTCGCTGAAGCGGTCAAAGCTGTCTACGACGATCGGGAAAAGGTGCACGGTCTGGAGATGGTCTACGAGCCGAAGTACCTGCGTTTCTTCCAGGCGCGGTTTGCACCCATCAGTTGAATCTGGACGCGTCAAACTTTCGGCATCACAAAAGTCGCACCTGGCCGCGCGTCCCATCGACCTGAATCCGTTGCCCATCCTGAATGCGCTGCGTTGCCAGGGGCGCGTTGACGACTGCGGGCAATCCATATTCGCGCGCCACGATGGCGCCGTGCGAAAGCGTGCCACCGATCTCCAGCACCGCACCGCCGATGATGGAAAAGACCGGCGTCCAACCCGGATCGGTGGCGCGCGTAACCAGGATGTCACCAGGCTGCAATGCCGACGCCTCAGCTGGCGTCATGACCACGCGAGCACGCCCCGTCACCACTCCAGGACTGGCGGCTGCACCGACCAGAATATCGCCGTCGCCTGTCTCAGCAATCACGGGCGCGCCCTGGGCGTCTAGCGCAACAGGGGTCGGTTGGGTGAACCAATAGTGATAAGCTGCGCGGCGATCGGCGGCGCGTTGCGCCAGATTCAGCCCGGCAGCCTGCAGGTCTCCGGCCGTGACGACTGCCGTCAATTCCTCGGCGACGAGAAAGAAGATGTCTTCGGCTGCAACAAGCCAACCGCGCGCCGCCCAACGTTCACCGAGAACAGCGTAGAGATGACGCATGGGCAGCAATAACTTGACGATATAGTGCTGGCCGTTGTCACGCAGACGCGTGAAGCGGTGCACTTGCCCCAGTGTGCGTCGAAAGCCACGCTGGCGCCACCAATTCAACTTGTGTTCGACCAACGCAGTCGCCTCTTCACGTCGGCGCGCAGCATCGGCGTTGACGGCGGCTGGCGCAGTTGACATTGCCAGATAGGGCGCCAGCGCGGCTATCACTTGTTCTGGCGCCTCGGCCCAGCGTGGGTGGAATAACTCCGCCTCAACCATGCAGCGGTGGCCATGTCGCTGCAGAAAGCGATCCAGTTGTTCGAGAAACGGCGCAGCCTGCGGCGCTGCGCGCAGTGTCGCCAATGCAGCAACAGGCGACGTCGCCGTGAGCAGGTCAGCGAAGCCCAGTTGCTTGAGCGTCTGCGCCATCTCCCACAGCGCCGGCGCGATCTCGGCAGCAATGACGCCGGACAAGCCGCCTGCCAGCGTATGCGCCAACGCCGCATCACCCAACTGCCGCTGCAACAGACTCTCCAACTGTGTCAGTGCGGACATTGACAACGATGTGACGTTGCTGTGATAGCCAATGTACTGGATGATACGGTCGAACCACACGTCACGCGCTTCCACCAACAGAGCGGCGTCGCTTAGCTGGCTCAGGTCGCGCCCCATGAAGTCGTCGATCCAGCGATCTATCTGCGGAAAGTCGGCCTCAAAACGCCCGGCGTTGCGCTGCCAGCCCGTCGCCACTTCCCAGTACACCGACAGATGACGGAGCACTTTACCGAATTGCCACTTCCCGGCATTGGCCGGACGCGCTCCCGGATGCGTCACACCGCTCTCAAGCATCTGGATCGGCATGCCGAAACCGTCGGTGTAGGCATGGAGCAGCGCGCCCTCGTTCAGATAAACATGCCCAAAGGCGCGCTTGCACCAACGAATCTTACCAGCGTAAGGCGCCTTGAGACCGGCCAGCATACGATCCATGCTTTGCTGCGTCATTGGTTCCGAGATTGACCAGGTGAGCGGGGTCACCGGGTCAGGCCAACGTTCACCCAAGTCTTGTTGCGTCCAAAAGTCAAAGGGTTGCGCAGGCAGATCGGATAGTGCGGGCCAGGCGTCGTCACCGGGCGGGCCAGCAGGCGCAGCCACGCGCGTCACCGGGCGCGATTGGAGCAGGACAACCGCATCGCCTGCCACCGCCCACTCGACATCCTGGGCGCCGCCGAACAGTGTTTCCAATTCACGGCCAAGCCGAACCAGTTCGGCAACCTGCCCAGACGAGATAGCCTGGCGGCCACGTTGCAACTCATCGACCGTGACTTCTTCTGTTCCGGTTGCAGTCGCAGTTGTCATCACCGCCTTATCGCCCAGCTCGACCTGCTTGATGCGCCCCGTCTGCTTGTCGGCAATGATCGTATCGGGGTTGACGCGGCCGGAAACAAGCGCCTCACCCAACCCCCAGGTAGCGTTGATGACCACTTCGTCACCCACGCCTGTGAGCGGATTTACAGTGAACATGACCCCGGAGGCAGCAGCTGGCGCCATTTCCTGCACGACCACGGCAAGGCTCACCTGTGTCGGTGCGATATGCTGCCGGTGACGGTAAGCCATTGCCCGCGCCGTCCACAGACTGCCCCAGCAGCGCTTCACCGCAGCAAGCAGCGCCTCACCGCCGACGACGTTCAGATAGGTGTCCTGTTGGCCAGCGAAGCTGGCATTAGGCAAGTCCTCCGCCGTCGCCGAGGAGCGCACGGCAACGGCGCAATGATTGCCCAGCGCAGCATATGCCGCAAGGATTGATTCGGTCAGTGACGAGGGCATGTTTCCCGCAACAAACAGTGCACGGATTGCCGCCGACGCACGTTCGAAGCCAGCCGGGTCGCTTGCCTCCAGACCGCGCCACTGTTGCTCGATGAGTTCCATCAAGTTGCCGTCTGCGACGAACGCCCGATAGCCGTGCGTCGTCAACACGAATCCGCGCGGCGTCGGCAATCCAGCGCGCAGCATCACGCCGAGATTGACGCCTTTGCCGCCCGCAGTCGCCAGCGTGAGCGTCGGCGCCGCCAACGGCAGCAGCCAATCCGAAGTTATGTCAATATCTTCACGCATGGTTTCCTCCAAAGATTGGCTTGCCGCTAGCCTCAATTATCTCGGCGCCTGCCCCTCAACGCTTCTCCGCAATGCCTTCTAGCAGCCCATCCACCAGCACGTCGATCCACTGCTCCGGGGTCAGGGCAGTGCGGGCGTCGTCAGGGCCATAGCGCGCCGTAATCGCATAGCCCGCCACCAACACATCGATCAGCCGCATCAGCACGATCGTCGGCATTGGCTTGAGGCCGGGTAGTTGCTGGATGGCGGCGACAAACTCCTGATAGGGCGTTCCCATCTCAGGAAAAATGCGCTGGATATTGGCGCCGTTGAACTCGCTCAGATCGATCTGCACCAGCTTCAAATATTCGTAATAGCGCAGACTGATCGGCATCCACGCCCGCAAATAGGCGCGGATCAGCTCGGGCGCCGTGTCGCCGCGCAGGCTATCGAACATGGCGCGCATCTCCGCCACCGGCGCCGCCATTTGCAGCAGCTCGGCAAAGAGCGCCTCCTTGCTGGGGAAGTGGTTATAGATGCCGCCCACTGCGCGATTGCCGGCAACTTTGGCTATGTCGCGCAGGCTGGTGCTGGCATATCCACGCGTGATGAAGAGCTTCCAGGCCGCATGCAAAATTGCGCTGCGCGCGGCTTCGCCTTTGCTGGTCATCGTTCTTCCCCAAGAAATGAATGAACGTTCGTTTATTTTTGCGCATAATACAGCGAGTCACTGCTGCTGTCAAGCAGATGTCAGCAGCGGGGAGCAATCTGCTTGACAGCAGCAGGCTTCGCCGGTCATCACCATCCACATGATGACCGGCAACACGCATCCAACTTGCAGGAAGTTAGATCAGGAGCAACGAGCGGTTACGTGGGGGGCGGTGTATACATTAGCCGTTGCGCCAGAAGTTGGGCGCGCAACGCCAGCTCCGCCACCTGAAAGACATGCGCCTGCGCGACTGCCTTCTCGGTGCGTTGCCACAGGTCGGCCAGGAAGTCGCGCATGAAGGGCAGCGGCGTGTCGGCGGCGGCAATGTAACGCTCACCATGGCCATCTACCAGGAAGAGATGATCGGTCCCGGCGCGGCCCTGCACATCCCGCGTCTTGCGCACCTCGATGTAGCCTTCCGTGCCGAGCAGGAAGAGCCGCACATCGCCCCACGTATCCAGACCGGCAGGCGAAAGCCAATCGACGCGGATAAAGCCGGTCGCCGCCTCTCCGCGTAGCAACAATTCGCCATAGTCTTCGAACTCGGAAATTTGCGGGTGATGATGATTGGCGACCGTCGCTGCCACGATCTCAGCGGTTGTGCTGCTGGTGAAATGCAGAAACTGGTCGATCTGGTGACTTGCCAGGTCGTTGAGAATGCCGCCATAGCGCGCCTTCTGGAAGACCCAAGCCGGCCGTTCGACGCGACCAAAGAGCCGGTGCGGCCCAAAGCCGGCGGTGTGCACGACGCGCCCAATGGCGCCGCTATGCACCAGTGCGCTCGCCCGCACGGTGGCCGGGTTGCCGAAGCGCTCGCCGAAGTAGACGATGTAGCGGCGCCCTGTGGCTGCCTGCACACGACGCACCTCCGCCAACTGCTCCAGGGTTGTAAAGCCCGGCTTCGTACACAGGAAATCCTTGTCCTGCTGCATGGCGCGGATACCCAAAGCGGCGCGCTCGTCGTGGATCGCAGCGCTCACGATCAGATCGATGGTGTGATCCGCCAGCAGATCATCCGCCGTGCGCCGACGCTCGGCGTCAGGATACGCACGTGCAAAGGCGGCAAGATTTGCTGGATCGTCGTCCCAGCAAGCGACAAGCTCGGCGCCAGCTTCCTGCAAGCGCCGCGTCATGTCGTAAATGTGCCCATGCGCCAGACCGATAGCGGCGAATTTAGTCTTCGTATGGCGCCCCGTTCATCGAAGTGTAGAAAGGATCGCCAGGTGTAATCGCACCGCGGCGCACCGGCTGCCGGGTGAACGCCGACTTGTACAGGCTGGCGATGAACTCAACGATGCGGCGAGCTTCAACGCCGCTGACGAGTGGTCGTTCGCTGCGCTCCATGCTATCGAGCAGGGCCGTCAACTGCGCAGTGTGGCTGCCGATGCGGTCACAGGGAATTGCCTGCCACGCTGCGGCTAACGCATCGCCCTCCGCGCCAGCTAGCGTGGTAAAACGCCAATCGGCATTGGCATAGCGATAGAGCGTCTTGACCTCGGCCGTGGCGCGCTGATAATCGAGACGCAGGTAGCTCTCCTGGCGCGGGGAGAGCGCGCTGTTGACAATACTGCCCAGTGCGCCGCTCTGAAAGCGCACCAACGCCATCGATACATCCTCGACCTGGATCGAGCGATCAAGCGTGGCGACGATGGCTTGCACCTCGTCCCACTCGCCCCACAACCAGAGCAGTAAATCCATCAGGTGGATACCTAAGGTGGCGGTGGGACCACCGGTCTCAGTGGAAAAGTTGCCGCGCCAGGGCACAGCGTAATAAGCGGCGTCGCGATACCAGAGCGTTTGGCAGACGGCGACGAGCGGCTTCCCTAGCAGATGTTTGCCCGCCAACGCACGCAGGTGTTCGACCGCCGAGCCAAAACGCCACTGAAACACGGTGCTCACGTAGCGTCCTGTCCGTTGTTCGGCGGCGGCGATCTGGTCGAACTCCGCCAGCGAACGGCAGAGTGGCTTTTCGCACCAGACCCAGGCGCCGGCATCGAGGGCGGCCAGAATCAGGGGAAAGTGCGTGGCTGGCGGCGTCAGGATGTGCACCAGATCGGGGTGTTCGGCGGCAAGCATCGCCTCGGCGTCGGTATAGGCGCGTGGAATGCCTGCCTGCGCGCAGACGGACTCGACGCGCGCTGCGTTCTGATCCACGGCGGCCACTAATTCCAGGCGTTCGCTGTGTGCAGTGATGGCTTCCAGATGGCTGGCGACAATGCCGCCGGTTCCGATGAGGGCGACTCGATAGCGTGACACAGGTTCCTCGCTTTTTGATGACGTGTCAGGTCATCTCATTGTCGGGTGCAGACTATGTGACCATCCGATAAGATGGTTTCGCCGTTGACGCGATAGGCGTTTCCCAGAGCGGTGGGATTTACGTTGCCACCAACTCATTTGTTCGCGCCTTTGCCATCTGCAACAGCTTCGCCTCCTCACGCTGCTTGTAGAAATCGTCCAGCGGATAACAGCCCGACACTAACCCGTTGCGTGGAGCGGTCGTGCAGTCGCTGAAAGTGCGGCAGATGCGTTTCCGCGCCAGCGGACGCCCGGCCAGGATGTCTGCCGCCGCCTCCGGGTAGGAGAGCACCAGCCGTCCCAGCCCCACGAAGTCAGCCATGCCGGTGCGCACGACGTGCTGCGCCACGTTGGGCAGCCACTCCTGCAAATAGGAGTAACCAGAACCGACGTAAAGCAGTTCAGGTCGGTGCGCCTTGAGTTTGGCGACGACTGCAATCTGTCGCGCCACACCCACCAGTGGGTCTTCGGGTGGCTGATAGCCGTCGGAGGGCGGAAAGAGCGCCGGGCGCTGGATGTGTGGGTTGTAGTACGGGCTGCCCGCCGTGATGCAGACAAGCCGGATGCCGAGGCTATGCAGCAGGTCGAGAAAGGCGAATGGTTCACTGAAGTCAATGCCGTGGCCGCTGCCGTCGCCGCCAAATGCGTAACGATAGCCGCCGCCCACCGCCTCCATCTCGCCGGTCCCATCCGCGCCCGGCTTGAAGGGCGCCCAATCGAAGGCGCTCAGCCGCACGCCAATGTCGAGACCGGGAACTTCCGCGCGGATGCCCTCGACCAGCTCGCGCAGGAAGCGTGTACGGTTTTCGAACGAACCACCGTAGCGCCCACTCCGATCCACAGCGCTCAGGAATTCGTGGCCGAGATAGCCATGACAATGTTTGAGATCGACGAAATCGAAGCCTGCTTGCCGGGCAAAGCGCGCGGCGATGATGAAATCGTCGATCAGGCGGCGGATGTCTTCGTCACTCAGCACCGGATAATCGTCGCCAAAGCCGAATTTGCGATTTAACAGCGGGTGCGGATAGAGAATCGCCGGTTTGAGCTTGTTGTCGGCGTCAGGACGGGCAAAGCGGCCCGAATGAGTCAGTTGCAGCCCAATCAGCAAATCCTCGGTGCGGTCGTAACGGGCGGCGTGCTCGGCCACCAATTGTTCACGCAGTCGCGCCAGTTCGGGCCACGTCTCTGCTGTGATCATCAACTGGCGCGGATTGGCGCGCCCGTCGTGACGCACAGCGACTGCTTCACCCCCCCAGATCAGCTTGGCGCCGCTGGCGCCAAAATGCTGCCAGCGGCGCGCCGTCAGCTCGGTGGGGCGACCGTCCGGTGTGCCATCCCAGCCTTCCATCGGCAACACGCAGAAACGATTGCCGATCATGCGCCCGCCGTAGCTCACCGGTTGCGCTAGCGGGGAATCCGGCCCGGCGGTCACGTTTGCGTCGAAGGGCAAGTCGATGCCGAGTGCGTCCAGATAGGTGCGGAACTCTGCGGCGGTGCGCAACTGCGCCAAACGTTTGTATCGATCCATTGGTCTTTCCTTCCCAAGCAACACCACATCTGTGTATAGTTACGAATTGACGACGCCTAATCGTGCGCCAAGCTCACGCAGGATTGCCACGTCGCTATCTGGCCGACGCTCAGCGCGCGGATGGGGCGCATCGCTGACGATCCAGCCGCGCAACTTGAGAAACTGCGCAGCGCTATGTTTGTAGGCAGGCACCGGGTGGCGAAAGGCGAAGAAGCCCAGATATTGCAGCTGGTCGTTCAATTCGTAGAAACCTGGATCGCCGGCTGCCCACATTGCATCACGCTGCGCAAAGAGATCGGGCGCAAAGGTGCTCAGGCCGAGCAGATAGTCGCTGCCGTACATCACCATGTCAATCGCCAGGTCATTGCCAGTGAAGACCTTGAAGCTGGGGCGCCGCGCATTGCGCAGTTGCAGACGCTCCCACTCCAGCATGCGGCTCAAGGACGAATGCTTGGCGCCGATGCACTGTGGCACGTCGAGTAGTCCGGCATAGGTCTCCAGATCGTAGATTTTGCCGAAGGGCGCAAACATCGTCCCCAACTCGAAGGCAATAAAGCGTTCGCACAGCGCACCGAGGCTGGCGTAGGCGGCGACAATCTCTGCCGAGGGTTGACCTGTCAACCCAAAGGATTGGAAAATCACGGGCGTGCCACCCGTCTGTTGGATCAGCTCGATCTGACGCGCATAGGCGTCACGGTTGAAGGCGGCGCCGGGTTGATCAGCCACAAACGCGCCGGCCACGAATTCGCGCCCGGCGGCAATCGCTTGCGTGCGCGTCAGGACCTCCTGTCGCGTGGCGGCGTCAAGCAAGTTGACATAGCCGGTGTCCATGTTGACTGCTGGCGCCAGACCTGCCGCCAACGTGCGGGCGACGTGCGCCTCGAAGCCAGCCCAGTCCACTTCGCCGTTGTCGAGAAACGGCAACAAGATTGCGGAGACGCCAGTGATTACACGACGCGGATGCAACAGGTCTAGCGGATCAACCGGCGCATCCTGGGTGACGACAGATTCCTTGTGCACAGTCATGAGCAGCCTCCTTCTGTACGCTCCAAATGACCTTGTTGCCGCATCAACTCAACGTAGGCAGCCAGCGCGCCCCGATTGTGCGCCCGCAGCAATGTTTCAACAGCGTCAACCTCGCGACGAGCAAATGCTTCAATTATGCGCCGATGTTCTGCCTGTGCTTCAGGAATGCGCGGCTGCAGCACATCGGTCAAATAATGCAAGCGTAGACGATCCCAGTGATCGAGGGTGTTTTCCAGCATCCGCCCGATTAGCTGGACGTTGGCAAAGCGGCATATCAGCAGATGAAATTCACGATTCAGTTGTGACCAGGCTTCCGCGTCATCGGTGCAACCATCCATGCGCTCGACAAGCATGGACAGTTCGGCGTGCTGTGCATCACTCATGCAGTTGCAGGCGCGACGCCCACAGATCACTTCGAGTGACTCCAGCAAAGCAAAAATCTCGTACACCAGATCGGGGCTGAATTCGGTGACGGTGGCGCCGGCGTATGGCTCGATTGTCACCAGACCATCTGCCTCCAACTGGCGCACAGCCTCGCGCACCGGTATCTGACTGACGCCAAGGCGGGCGGCGACTTCGTCAATCACCAGGCGCTCGCCGGGCTTATACTCGCCGTGAATGATCGATTCGCGCAACATGTCATGAACAACTGCTGGTTTGCTGCGGAATACAGGTTGCATGGTTCTCACCATCTCTTGTTGCTATTTTTGGCACTTGACGAACGCCCAAGAATCCTATATCCTATACGATATAGGATACAAGGGATTTTTCGATTTGTCTAGTAGTGATTTTCACGTCGCAACTGGCAACCGTTAGATCCGCACAAAGCCTATCGCTCCAGCAAAATCATCAAATCTAGCGTTCCAAAGGAGACTCAGGTATGCGAAGCAGACTCTCAGTTCTTGTCATGCTGTTGATGGTAGTTGCGCTCGTGATGAGTGCGTGCGCGCCGGCAGCCGCCCCCGGGGCAGCGCCAGCGGCTGAAGGTGACAGCGCCGCCCCAGCCGCCGATAGTGGCCAAAAGATCGAACTGCGGATTGCCTGGTGGGGTTCGCAGAATCGCCACGATCGCACCATCGCTGTAATCGAACAATTCGAACAGCTCCATCCCAACATCGATGTTGTGTATGAGTTCAGCGGGTGGGATGATCATTGGACAAAGATGACCACGCAAGCCGCTGGCGGCAATCTGCCCGACATCATGCAGCAAGATTATGCACGGCTGGAAGAATGGGTCTCTCGCGGCTTGCTCCTGCCGCTGGACGAGTATGTGGCGGATGGCACACTCAATTTCGCCAATGTCTCCGATACGGCGCTGGCTGGCGGCCGTCTCGACGGCAAGCTCTACGGCGTCAACCTGGGCACCAACTCGATGACAGTTGTCATAGACGCCGATAAGCTGGCTGAGGCTGGCATGGAAGCGCCGAAGCCAGACTGGACCTTTGCAGAGTTTGAGCAATTTGTCACGGCGTTGCACGATAAGCTGGGCATCTACGGCTTTGCCGGAACATTGGAGAACGAGCAGCTTTGGAAGAATATCTATCTGAGCCTTGGGGAATGGGTCTACAATGAAGACGGCTCTGCGCTCGGTTATGAAGACGACCAGCCGCTGATCGATTACCTGTCGATGGTCAAACGGCTACAGGATGCCGGCGTCACGCCAAGCGCGGAAGAGCGGATCGCTATGCGTGGCAAAGGGGTTGAGGATGACAAAATCGTGACCGGCGCGGCGGCGGCGACCTACGTCTGGAGCAACCAGATCGTAGCGCTTGCCAATGCTGCGGGGGAAGGTCGCAATTTCATCCTCGTCCCGATGCCGCGGCCTGCGGGTGGGGCGTCAGCCAACTATCTGAAGCCAAGCATGTTCTTCTCAATCACGTCTCAGGCCAGACAACCGAAGGAAGCCGCGATGTTCATCGACTTCTTCACCAACAATGTCGAAGCCAACACGGTGTTGATGGCGGAGCGTGGCGTACCGGTCTCTTCTGAGGTGCGGACAGCGCTGGAGCCAATGCTGAATACACCTCAGAAGCAAATGTTCGACTACATCGCCTCGATCGAGTCGAGCGTCAGCCCGATCCCGCGGCCCGACGTTGCCGGTCACGCCAATGTGATCAACAACGTGTACTGGCCGCTGGTCATGGATCCGCTCTTCCTGGGGCAACAGAGCGTCGAAGACGCCGTAAAGGTGCTTCGGGAACAGGCGAACGCGGTGCTGTCGGAAACAGCCTCGCAATAATCTGCAAATAAGCGTTACAGTGGGGACGTTCCCTTTTGGCCGGAACGTCTCCACCATTGCCTGAAGGAGCCGCCATGCGTGAAGCCATTTCAGCCCGGACTCAGCCCCAAGCCGTACGCAAGCGTAAGCGCAGCTTGCGCCATGACAACCTGATGGGCTATCTCTTCATCTCGCCATGGCTGATAGCCTTTTTTGCCTTTACCTTGCTCCCAATCGCGGCCTCGTTCTTGCTGGCGTTCACCAACTATGATGTGCTGAATCCAAACTGGAAATGGGTGGGGCTTGCCAACTTTGAGCGAATGTTCATGCAAGACCCGCGCTACCTCAAATCACTTCAGGCGACCTTCTTTTATGCGTTCATCGCCATACCGTTGCGCCTGGTCTTTGCGCTCGCCGTCGCCATGCTCCTGAACACAAATCGGCGTGGGGTTAGCGGCTATCGCGCCGCCTATTACGCGCCTTCGATCGTGGGTGGCAGCGTGGCAGTTGCGGTCATGTGGCGTCAAATTTTCGGCGCGGATGGGCTGGTCAACGCCGTGCTGGGCACCGATATTGCCTGGCTGGGTAACCCCAACACAGCGATATGGACGCTCATCATTCTGGCTGTGTGGCAATTTGGCTCGCCGATGTTGATCTTTCTGGCCGGGCTGAAGCAAATTCCGCGTGAGTTTTACGAGGCGGCGGCGATCGACGGCGCCAACAGCTGGCAGCAGTTCTGGCGCATCACGCTGCCGCTGTTGACGCCGATCATCTTTTTCAATCTGGTAATGCAATTGATCAGCGGTTTTATGGTCTTCACGCAGGCATTCATCATCACAGGCGGCGCGCCGCTGGATACGACGCTCTTCTATGCGCTCTACCTCTACCAACGCGCCTTTGTCAGCCTGCAGATGGGCTATGCGTCAGCGATGGCATGGGTGCTGCTGGCGCTCATTGCGATTATGACGGCGTTGGTCTTTCGCTCGTCATCGTACTGGGTATTTTACGGTTCACAGGAGGACTGAACGCCATGCGCACGGCAACTACTTCGCCTTCTGAGCGCGCAATGGTGCATGCGCCGCCGCGCCCGCTGACGCACAACAAGGGCGTACGCACTGTGTTTTATCACCTCATGGTCGCCGCTTCCGCCCTGGTGATGCTCTACCCGATCCTGTGGCTCTTTGCCAGCTCCTTCAAGAGTCGCGCCGAAATCTGGACGAACGTCTCAGCGCTAGTCCCGCAAGAGTTCACGCTGATGAACTACGTGAATGGTTGGAAGGGCTTTGGCGGCATCACCTTCGCCACCTTTTACGCCAACTCGTTCTTTTATACAGGCGTGGCGACAGTGCTGACAGTGACGGCATCGGCAATCGTGGCCTATGGCTTTGCGCGCATCCAGTTCACCGGGCGGCGCTTCTGGTTTGCAACCATGTTGACAACGTTGATGCTGCCAGTACAGGTGCAAATCATTCCGCAATACATCGTCTTTAGCCAACTTGGCTGGATCAACACCTTCTATCCGCTGCTGCTGCCGCGCATCGGCGGCCAGGCATTTTTCATCTTTATGATCATGCAGTTCATCCGTGGCATTCCCAAAGACCTGGATGAAGCCGCCGAGATGGACGGCTGCGGCAAAGGCAGCATCTTTTTTCGCATCATCCTGCCACAGATCGCGCCTGCCATGATCACGGCTGCGATCTTTGCCTTCTATTGGACGTGGGAAGACTTCCTGACGCCGTTGATCTACCTCAACGCTCCCAGGCTCTACACGGTTTCGCTGGCGCTGCGCGCCTTTGCCGACCCTTCTGGCACGACGGATTGGGGCGCCATCTTTGCGATGTCAAGCCTGTCGCTGGCGCCAGTCTTCGTGATCTTTATCCTCTTCCAGCGCTTTCTGGTCGAAGGGATCAGCACAACGGGGCTAAAGGGATAAGCACGGATAAGCACAGTCAACGACGCACCGCCATTGCAAAGCAGTCAGGGGCACGAAAGGCAAAGCCTCTATCCCGCCCAGTGATTGACTTCCATGACGCACCGTGTTATACTTCAATCATAACGCATTGCGTCATAACTTTCGCCAGACATAGACGAAAGTGAACAATTCACATTAGCCAACCGGCGATGGGAGATAAACCATGAGAGTCGTAGCAATGATGCCTGCAACTATGCAGGACGTTGATAACAGGCAAGCGCAACATCGGGCTGATGCGCAGCCGACGCTGTGGAAGAGCGGCGGGCGACGGCTGATGCTGGCGTATGTCGGGTTATGGGGATGCGCCTACGACCGGGCAAGCGGTGTCTATCGCAGCGGGATGAAGTTGTGGGAAGATGCCATTGCGCGCGGCGAGATGATGGAACAGGCGCTTCGGCAACGTCTCGCACAAGTAGAGCGCCGTACGACAAAACAGTTCGGCGGGCTGCAGAACCGCTTCGGCGACAATGTCGAACAGGTGACGCGCACCGTTGCCGACGCCAGTGAAAATCTCGAAGTGGAGCTGGAGAAACAGATCGAGCGTGTGCTGGTCAATCTGGGCATTCCAACGCGAGAACGACTGGAGCGCCTCAATCAAGAGATTGACCGCCTCAACGCCAAGTTGGACGAGGAACTCGCCCGCCAAGAAGTCGTGCGCGCCTGAGCGCGGCGCCACGGCTTGGTGCAGCGGCGGAGAGCAGTGTTGCGCTCCGCCGCTGCTATGCAAATCTCAGTGGCTCGCTGCGATCTATCCCTTTATCAATGGTGAATGGTAGGTCGGGTCTGTCGCGATACGCCACAATTCCCCAGTCAGGCGCTCCGTGTAGAACACCAGCGCGTCCAGAATCGCGCTGAAAGCAGCATCGTCCAGTTGACGCTGCGCTATGTCGGCCACCAATGTCACGTCACCCTCACTATCCAGGGCAAAATGTGCGTTGCGCATCTGCTGATTGAGCGTTAGCAGCGCGGCGTGCAGGCGCGGCGCCTGTGAGTTGGGGAGCGGGGGCAGCAAAGGCGTCACCGCGAAATGCACCCAGTCATCCACCTCCATCACGTAGAGGGCGTACTCTTCCTCGCGGTCAGTAAAGAAACTACTTTGCCACAGCCCCGTCTCGGGCATCGTGCAGACCCAGCCCGCGCGCTCGAACAGCTTGCCAATATCAGACATAGCGGACACTCAACCCACTACTAGCCATTATTCCACCCGCGCCTTGCGTTTATGCCAATCGGTCTTGAACAGATTGAAATGGATGCGCTGCTCCGGGTGAGCAGCCACGACATCCTCGTCCAGTGTCACCCCCAGACCTGGGCCAGTCGGCAAAGGGAAGGCGCCGTTCTCCACGGCAGGCAACCCTGGCGCCGATGCCAGCACATACGCCTCGTCAAAATCGTTGAAGTTCTCCTGAATCTTGAAGTTAGGCGTACAGGCCGCCAGATGCAACGCCGCCGCCGTTGCGATCGGCCCACCAACATTGTGCGGCGCCATCAGCACGTAATAGGTGTCTGCCCAAGCGGCCAGCTTTTTTGTGTTCAGGATGCCGCCAAAGTGGGCGATGTCGGGTTGGATGACATCGGCGGCGTGCAGTTCGAGCAACTCGCGATATTCATGCAGTGTGTGGATGCGTTCACCTGTCGCCACCGGAATGCCAAGCGGCGCCACAGCGTCCGCCACCTTCTTGAGCGCAGGCAGGTTGGCGGGCGGCACCGGCTCCTCATACCAACTCGGTTTGAAGGGCGCCAGTTCGCGCGCCATCTCCACCGCCGTCACCGGGTTGAAACGTCCGTGCATCTCGATCAGCAGCTCGACATCCGGCCCGACGGCGTCGCGTACTGCTTCGACCAACGCAATCGTCTTCAGCTTTTCGGCGCGTTCCGCCTCGTAATAGCCGGCGCCAAAGGGGTCAAACTTGAGCGCGGCGTAGCCTTTGGCGACCGCGCGTTGGGCGGCGGCAGCGAACTCTTCCGGCGTGCGCTCCACGGTGTACCAGCCGTTGGCATAGGCCTTGATGTGGTCGCGCACGGCGCCGCCCAGCAATCGATAGACGGGCTGATTCAGCGCCTTGCCGATAATGTCCCAACAAGCCATCTCGATCATGGCCAACCCGGTCATTGCCAGTTCGCCGGGGCGACCGTAATCTTCGACAGTCAAACGGCGCACCAGCATCTCGATATTGAATGGGTCCAGCCCAATCACGAAGCGGTCAGCCACATCACGCACATAGCCGATGGCCGCCTCCACCTTGTTGATCGGGCGGCTTTCGCCAACGCCGACGATGCCTTCGTCTGTCTCGACTTTGACGATGACCAGATTGCGCCATTGGGTGCCCAGCACCATCGGCGTGATCGCGGTAATGCGCATGAGATTCTCCTCCGTCATTGATTGTGTGTTGCTAGACAAGGTGACACTTGCGCTTTTATCATACGGCGGGAATTGGCATGGGGCAATTTCGACGCTTCTGCTATAATGTCCGTAAGTCGCTAGAACAAATGAACGGATGACCATGACCGACGAACGCAGCGCCACTGGCCGCACACCGATTTCTAAAGGCACCCCCGAACGCCGCGCAGTCAGCGCGACGCCGCAACCGGGCGATCCGCAGGTCGATCACGCGTTGCGCCCACGCTCGCTGCGCGAGATGATCGGGCAGGCGCGGCTGCGCGACAAGATGCAGATACTCGTCGAAGCGGCGCGCCAGCGCGGCGATGCCATTGACCATGTGTTACTCTACGGTCCACCCGGCTTGGGCAAGACGACGCTCTCGCACATTCTTGCCTACGAGATGGGCGCCAACCTCAAGGTGACGGCTGGCCCCGCCATTGAAAAAGCAGGCGACCTGGCGGCGATTCTCACCAACCTGCGCAAGGGCGACGTGCTCTTCATCGATGAGATTCATCGTCTGGGGCGCGCCGTGGAGGAGATTCTTTACCCGGCAATGGAGGATTTCTCGCTCAACATTGTCGTAGGCAGCGGCCCGGGCGCCCGCAACATTCAGCTCAAGCTACCCAAGTTTACCGTCGTTGGCGCCACCACGCGGCTGGCGTTGATGACTTCGCCGCTGCGCGCCCGCTTTGGCGTTGTGGAACGCTTCGATTTTTACGAACCGGAGGCAATCCAGGAGATCGTGACGCGTGCGGCGCGCCTGCTGGAGACGCCCATCGAAGTCGAAGGCGCCGTTGCGATCGCACGCCGTTCGCGCGGGACGCCGCGTGTGGCGCTGCGCCTGCTACGGCGGCTGCGCGATTATGCCCAGGTGCGCGCCCACGGCGTTGTCACCGGCGCGGTCGCCAATGAGGCGCTCAGCCTGCTGGAGATCGATGACCTGGGACTAGACGATCTCGACCGTCGCGTACTGGACGCCATCATCGTCAAGTTTAGCGGCGGACCCGTCGGGCTGGACACACTGGCCGCCAGTATCAGCGAGGAGCCGGACACAATCATGGACGTGGTCGAGCCGTATCTGCTCCAACTTGGCTTTCTGGATCGCACACCGCGCGGGCGCGTCGCCACGCGTGCCGCCTATATGCACATGAAGATCGACTATCCAGATCGACCAGAGCAGGGCGGCTTATTCGGGTGAGCTAGGGAGATCAGGAGGGAGAGCCTCTCTCGCAATCTCCGCATCTCCTATTCGCACATTCTCTTCAACAATTCCCGTCAGCACACTAAGGTTTGCCGCATGAACACTTTGCGCTGCCTCGGATTGACGTCCCTCTGGCAATAGCGATTCAGCGACGCGTTCAATGGTTTCCAGCGGCTCCCCGCGCTGAAGCAACCCTGGCACGACGCGGCGCAACCCATGTAAATAGGCAACGTCGGCGGCGAGGCGCTCCATCACCTTGACTTTTTCCTTCACGGTTGTGCCCACATACGGCACGCACAACTGGAAGTTCTCATGCTTGATCAAGCGCGCCAGCAAGCGCAGCGTCTCCAGCTCATCGCCGCCATCCGAGCCTGGCACAATACGCGGTGGCAGGGCGTCGCTGCCATAGTCGCCGCTTAGAAGCACCCCCACCGCCGGCAGATAGACGACGACGCCCGACCGCTGTACGTAGACATCCAGGAAATGGTCGCCGATGCGCAGATGCGCAACGCCGCCCGGCAGCAATTCCACCTGAGGCAGCGCCGCGCGTGGGCGATCGCCGGTGTAGAGGGCGGCGACGTCATCGGCCAGCTTAAACCGTTCGGCCGCATCGGCAGGCGGGTCAACGATCAGCAACTGGTCACGGCGCCCACCGCTGCGGTCATCGCCGTAACCAAGCACGAACAGGCTGTGCTGCGCCGGCTCCCCTTCACTGAAAAGCTCAAGGTTCTGATAGAGCTGCAAGATCTGCGGGCGCTTCTGACTGGACGAATCAAGCAAGGGAATCAGTGCCGTCATGATCGGTAATCTCACAAGGTTCAACAAGGCCAAGCTGCGCCAGCCGCGTCGCCAGCTCGCCAGGCAGGTCGGCGATGATCACGCGCCCGTCGGGCAGGATGTAGATGTCGGTTTCCACCGGCAGCAGCGGCCACGCGTCCGGCTGTGGCGTATCCGTTGGCAGCGCGTCAACCGTTGACGGTGACATCGACATGGGTGTCATCTTCGAAGTACTCGCCAGTGCGTTCTGTCTTTTCGACTTTACCCAGTTGTTCGAGCAGCGCACTGATGCTCTCGCACGCTGCACCCTTCACGCCTTTGATCGTGTACTCAACCCGCCCGTCCGGCAAAATCGAGATTTCGATTTCCTGACTTTGCATCTCTCCTCCTCTTCAACGTTCCGGCCTTAGCACACAACCGTGCAAATAGGGGCAAGAAACGAAGGGGCTGCTCATCGTCCCGGAACTTATGGAGCTGCCGGGAAGGGCTGAAAGCTGTAACGCCGCAAGCCCCAATGCAGTCAACGTCCCGCCAGCTCAAGGCAACTAGCTCAAGGCAATTGGGGTCGCACGCTTGCTGGAGAAAACCTCCGTCACCAGCGGCTCGCCAACTAAATCATACTCCATCGCGCCGTTGATGTGAACCTGGATCATCTCCCCGCGCTGCACACCCCGCACGCCCGGCGCCAACACCAGTCCATCGATCTCCGGCGCATCGCGGTACGAACGCGCTAGCAACAGCGGCTCGCCGCTGCCCTCGATCTCACCTTCGCCTTCCACCAGCACCTCCAACACCTTACCGACCTGCGCCTGATTCTTGCGCAGGCTGATCGGCTGCTGCAATTCCATCAGCCGTGCATAGCGCTCCTGCTTGACTTCGTCGGGCGTCTGGTCGGGCAACGCGGCGGCAGGCGTGCCTGGCTCTGGGCTGAAGGTGAAGGCGCCCACCTTGTCGAACTCGATGGCGCGTACAAAGTCGAGCAGCCCCTGGAACTCCTCTTCAGTCTCACCGGGATAGCCAACAATGAAGGTGGTGCGCAGCGCAATGTCGGGCATGGCGGCGCGCAGCTTCTCCACGTGATCGTAGACCATCTCCAGCTTGCTGGGGCGATGCATGCGGCGCAGCGTGCGCGGGTCGCCATGCTGCAGCGGCATGTCGAGATAGGGCGCAATCTTGGGCTGCGTCGCCATCACCTCGATCAGTTCATCACTGACGTGGCCGGGGTAGGCGTACATCAGGCGCACCCAACGCAGACGCTCGTCGGTGCGCTGGCAGATGGCGGTGAGCAAGCGCGGCAGGCTGTTCGGTGCACCGAGATCGCGCCCATAGTCGGTCGTGTCCTGCGCAACAATGACCAGCTCGCGTGCGCCAGCGTCGACCAGCGCCACAGCCTCATCGACAATTGCCTCTAGTGGGCGGCTACGCAACTTGCCTTTGAATGATGGGATCGTGCAGAAGGCGCAAGGCGCGTTGCAGCCGTCGGAAATCTTGAGATAGGCGCTGCCAGCGGTGACGGGCGGACGCGGCGTCGCCATGACGAAAGCATGAGCAGGATCGCCCAGCAGCGCCGGCGTCTGGCTGGCGCCCAAGAATTCAACGGATGGCGCAAGCTCTGCCTCGCCCAACAGTGTGTAGCGCTCAAGAGAACGGCGATTTTTTCCGCGCCGAATCTGCTCAAGCAACTGCAACACCTCCATCCAACGCCGTGTGCCTAGCAGCCCGTCGACTTTGGGCACACGTTCGAGCACTTCGGCGCCGTTGCGCTGCACCAGACAACCCGCCGCCACCAACACTTGATGCTTGCGCTTGCGACGCCCCATTTCCTGGAGCACGCTGATCGACTCTTCCTTCGACGCCTCCAAGAACCCACAGGTGTTGACAATGAGGACATCGGCATCCTGTTGCCGGTCGGTTGGCCGATAGTCAGCATTCCGCAGCAGCATCTCGATGCCATCGCTGTCGACTTTGTTCTTGGGGCATCCGAGTGTAACCAGATGATACTTCACAATTGATCTTCACTTTCCCACTGATCTAGAAACGCCGTCATCGCCTGGTAACGCGCCTCAGCCAGCGCGCGCGCCGGCGCCGTGTTCATACTCGCTACGGTCTTGGCCAGGACGGTGCGGGTAAACTGTGCCAATTCAGCGCATCGCGCCGCCAGCGTCATGCCATCAAACTGACGCAGACTGAGATTATACGCCAGGCTACTGACGCCGAGCTTGGTCAGCTTGTCCGCGTCCCACAAAACTGCAGCCTCAAGCGGCGTCATCGGCGTTGCGCCCGGTGGTCGCGTCAGCCCAACGTGTTGTGCAATCGCATCGACAACCACCGCAATCTTCTCTGATGGAAAATCTGTATCCCGCAAAAACTCCTGCGCCGCTGCTGCGCCAGCCTTGCCATGGTTGGGTGCGCGCTTGCAGATGTCATGCAGCCAGGCCGCCGCCTCGACAATATCACGGTCGGCCCCTGTGGCGTCTGCAAGCCACAATGCCATCTGCACCACGCGCTGGACATGTTCCCAGCGGTAGTTGAAAGGGATGACGGCGTCAGCGGCAAGTTGCAGGCGAGCGCGCGCTTCGGCCTCCGCGCGCATGAGCGCTTCGGTGCGGCAACTCACGCGCCATTCTGCGGATGCTGTCATGGCGCCGGCTCCAACTCCAGGATTCGATAAGGATACACGTTGATGACCTCGGTCTCATAGTAGCGCGTCTGCGTCACCACGTCGCGACGGTAGAGGTGAATGTGCCCATGCAGCAGATAGCGTGGACGAAACCAGCGCATGAAGGTCAGAAAACTCTTGAACCCCTGATGCGGGCGGTCAGGCTGATCGTGGATGCCCCAGGGCGGTGAGTGCGCCACCAATACATCGAGATAGCGGCCGTAACGCAGGCGATTCAGCATCAGGCGCGGCGCCAGGCGCAAGATAGTGAACATCATTTCGCTGTCAGTGTACTGATAACTGGGCGCGTTATTGTAACGAATTGAACCTTCCAGCCCCGCCAGCAGCAGCGACCCCTCGCGTGCTGTACGGGCATGTAGATTGATGGCGCCCATCGGCTCACTGACCGCACGCCATTCGTCAGAGCCGCCGCGACTGTGATACTCCACCTCGCGCGCATGGTTGCCGTGCACAAAGTACGTGGGACGCCCAGTCATCGTCATCACGTATTCGACATAGTAATGCGGCAAGTCGCCGCAACTGATCACGAGATCGAGCTGGCCGACGTGGCGATTGATGCCGGCGCTGTACAGAATTGGTTCCACTTTATCGCTGATCACCAGGGCGCGCATTGCACACTATTGTAGCATTGTCCAGAAAGACGCCCCAAAGCAGGTCGAATCCAGGTCTACTTTGTGCACAAGTGAAAAACATCCATCGTTGTCTGAATCTGTTGTTTTTGGCGGCGAATGCACCTTGAATCTCGCAGCGATGTGATACGATGGGTGTGGTACGATGTACAGGCAGATAGACGCCGTGTTCAGTGCGATCTGCCTGCGTCTATCTGCACCGCCTCGTAGTTCCAGGTCTTTGCCGTTCACGAAAGGACGTAAGATGTCTACCGACGTGACAACTTTTCGCAAAGAATACCGGCTCGATCGCCTCTCCGAAGCAAATGCCGGTGACGATCCGTTTGCACTCTTCGATGTGTGGTTTCGGCTGGCCGGCGAGCACGGCGCAATCCACGAACCCAATGCGATGGCGCTGGCGACAGCTACACCCGAAGGACGCCCCTCTGTACGGATGGTGTTGCTCAAAGGCTTTGATGTCGCTGGGTTCACCTTCTTCACCAACTACGAAAGCCGCAAGGGCCGTGAACTGGCGACCAATCCCCACGCTGCCTTGCTTTTCTGGTGGGAGCCGCTGGAACGTCAGGTGCGCATCGAAGGCGTGGTGGAAAAGCTCTCTGCGGCTGCGTCAGATGAGTACTACTACAGCCGGCCTCTGGGCAGCCGCCTGGGCGCCTGGGTCTCCCAGCAAAGCAGCGTGATCCCCAACCGCAGCGTACTTGATCAACGGTTCGCCGAGTTGCAGGCCGAATACAGCGACAGTCACCCGGATCGACCACCCTTCTGGGGCGGCTATCGCCTGATGCCAGAGAGCTTCGAGTTTTGGCAAGGCGGCGTCAATCGTCTGCACGACCGTCTGCGCTATCGTCGCCAGCCCGATGGCGCCTGGCTTCGCGAACGGCTCGCCCCGTGAAACGACTGCACTGAGCGGGCGGCGATCGTGGCGATCGATGCGCTGTTGCAGCAATTGCGCGCTGACACGCGCTTCATGAACAAGGTGGCTGCCTGGCGCACATTGCCCGGCCAGCCTGCCCGCTATGTCCCGCTGCCCGCCGCCTTGCACCCGACACTGCACCGGGCGCTTAACACACGCGGCGTCACACAACTCTATCAGCATCAGGCTGCGGCCATCACGGCGGCGCTGGCCGGCGAGAACGTCACCGTAGTGACGCCCACCGCCAGCGGCAAAACGCTGTGCTACAACCTGCCCGCTTTGCACACACTCCTGACAGACCCGACAGCGCGGGCGCTCTACCTGTTCCCTACCAAAGCGCTGGCGCACGATCAGTTGGCGGAGTTGAACCACTTTACCGCAGCGTTGGACCAGGCCCCTGCCATCGCCGCCTATGATGGCGACACACCGGCGGGGCAGCGCAGCCGCATTCGCAAGACAACTCGCTTACTACTCACCAACCCAGACATGCTGCATGTCGGCATCCTGCCTAATCATCCGCAGTGGGCTGACTTTCTAGGCGGGTTGCGCTGGGTGGTGATCGATGAGATGCACACCTATCGCGGCGTCCTGGGCAGCCACGTCGCCAATGTGCTGCGCCGCCTCCAACGTCTCTGTCGGCATTACGGCGCTGCACCGCGCTTCATCTGCACCAGCGCCACCATCGCCAACCCGGTGCAACTGGCCGAGCGGCTGGTGGAGCAGCCGGTGCACCTGGTGGACCGCGCCGGCGCGCCACGCGGGGCAAAACATGTCATCCTCATCGACCCGCCGGTAGTGGACGCAGAACGCGGCATCCGCCGCGCGGCGACGCTGGAAGCAGCTGACCTGGCGACAACGTGCATTGCCGCCGGTCTACAGACGATCGTCTTTGGCCGCTCGCGCCTGACCACCGAGCTGCTGCTGACTTATCTGCGCGCAGGCGTCGCGCGCCAGGCATTGATGATAGCACCCGATGCGGCAGTGCGCGGCTATCGCGGCGGCTATCTGCCAGAAGAACGGCGCGCCATCGAGGCAGGGTTACGGCGCGGCGAGGTGCGCGGCGTCGTCGCCACCAACGCCCTGGAGCTTGGCATCGACATCGGCGGGTTGGAGGCGGCGATCCTGTGCGGCTACCCTGGCAGCATCGCCAGTACATGGCAGCAAATCGGCCGCGCCGGGCGCACGACGGACGCCGCCGTAGCTTTCCTCGTCGCCACTGCTGGCGTGCTCGACCAATACATCATCCGCCATGCCGAGTTTCTCTTCGAACAGTCACCAGAGCATGCGTTGATCAACGCCGACAACTTGATGCTGCTGGTCGATCACATGCGCTGCGCGGTCGCCGAGCTGCCGTTTCAGCGCGGCGATGGTTTTGGCGCCAGCCCGTACACGGCCGATGTACTCACCTTGCTGGCGGAGCAGGGCGAGGTGCAGCAGCACGGCAATCACTTCTTCTGGAGCGGTGACCCACATCCCGCGCGGCAGGTGAGCCTGCGCAGCGCCGGCGGGGATGGGGTGGTGATTCAAACGGGCGCAGACGCAACGCAAGGGGGCGAGACAGAGGTCAGAGTGATTGGGGAGGTGGATCAAGCGAGCGCGCAGTTGCTGGTGCACACGGGCGCCATCTATCTGCACGAGGGGCAAAGCTACCTGGTGCGCCGTCTCGATCTGGCATCGCTGCGCGCTGATGTGACGCCGGTCGACGTGGACTTCTACACAGAGGCGATCAGCGATTCGGCAGTTGAACCGCTGACCTGTCACGCCACACGCGCCGCCGGTGCGAGTCTCGCCGGGCACGGCGATGTCGCCGTCCACACCCAGGTGGTCGGCTACCGACGCGTCAAACGCGTGACGCACGAGACGCTCGGCGTCTATCCGCTGGAGTACGCTCGGCGCACGCTGGAGACCAGTGCATATTGGTGTGAGATTCCGCCAGCGGTGCAACAGACGTTGGAGGCCGCAGGGCTATGGTTTGACTCGGTCAACGACTATGGCCCAAACTGGCAGACCCAGCGAGCAGCGGTGCGGGCACGCGACCACTATCGTTGCAGCGTCTGCGGCGCCGCTGAAGCACCGGGACGAGAGCACGACGTTCACCATAAAATCCCGTTTCGCACCTTCGGCTATGTTCCTGGCCTGAATGATTTCTACCTGCTGGCGAATCGGTTGGAGAATCTGATGTTGGTTTGTCGGGCCTGTCATCGGCGACTGGAGACGGCAGGACGCCTCAGCACCGGACTGGACGGACTGGCCTACGTCTTGAGCAATCTGGCGCCACTGCACCTGATGTGTGATCACGCCGATCTCGGCGCGTTTGTGGCGCGCGGTGCGGCGATTGGTGCGCAGCCACCAGCCCCACCGACGCCGTCGCGTGAGGTCGATTTCTACGCCACGCGCGTCGAAACGGCGTCTTCGCCACCGGGGGCTGGGCATGCGGCGCCGCGCGTCTATCTATATGAGCGCATCCCTGCCGGGCTAGGTTTTAGCGCCGTGCTCTACGATTTGCACGAAGCGCTGCTGGCGGCGGCGTATGAAGTCGTGCGGGAATGTAGCTGTTTGCGTGGTTGTCCAGCTTGTGTGGGGCCAGTGCTGGATGAACAACCGGTGCAACTGGAGACAAAGCGGTTGACGTTGGCGCTGCTGGAGCAACTCCAGCAGTAAAGCGGTCTTGCGGCGCAAGTCACGGGACAAGCTGCGCAGCTTGTCCCGTGACTTGCGCTGTCAGGAGCGTCTGTTATTGAGCAACCGTCACAGATCTATAAATCGTCGGCAGATACGACTCATAGGCAGCGCGCAACCCGGTCGTGGTGACAACTTCCAGCGGGAAGTCCGGCCCTGCGGCTGGCCCAACTTCCTGCGGGGCGCCGATGGCAAAGGCATCGACTACATCGCCTGCCGCCAGCCGGAAGGGTGGCAGGTCCAGCGCCACAGTCTGGCAATTGCTGCCGGCCACTGCAATCTTGAGGTCGTAGACATTGGGCGCCAGCGCCACGTTCGCCTGGATTGTGGGGAACTGGACATTGGTAAAGAGTGGGACGCCGCTTTCCAGGCAGATGTCGACCGCGGTCGCAGCGCCGCTAGCGGCAAATGGCGCCAGATGTCCGATCGTGACGAGCGCTTGACCGGCGGGCGCAGTCTGGCTGATCTCAGCAGTGATGAAATCTAGTGGCCAGCCGTTGGCGCCGCCAATTGCGAAGAGATCGTACTTGCTCATCGGATTGAGCGTGAAGACGCCGCTGATCACGACTGCACTGCGCACATCACCAGCCGCCGCACTGACCTGGCCACCGGGCGTCAAAATTTCGACCAGTAGCGGGCCAGAAGGCACAACCACATCCGGTACGTACTGACCATAGACGACATTGGTGTAGGCAAGCTGGCCGTTGACGCGAATATCGACAGCGGTGTTGGTAATCGTGGTGGCGAACGGTGCGAAGTGGCCGATCGTCGCCATGGCCGGGAAGTCCAGACCGCTGAGGCTTACCACGTCGAGCGGGAACGCTGCGTTATTCTTACCGATGGCAAAAGCGTCGTAGAACTCACCGGCGTTAAACTGCAGCGGCGGCAGGTCAAAGGCTTTCTGGGCGCAGTTGGTGCCGGGTACGGCAATACTCAGGTCGTAGATGCCCGCCGGGAATTGGACGTAACCCGAATTTTGACCGTAGACAACGGGCGCCAAAACCATTTGGGTGGCATCGTTGCAAAGCTCGACTGCAGTGCCGGGCACGGTGCTGGCAAAGGGTGCGTAGTGGCCGATCAGCACCTTGGCATTGCCCGGGATGGGCGGCGTCGCATCCTTGACGAGCAGTTGAAGCGAGAGCGGCATGTTGGCGGAGCCGTCGCCAATTGCCAGGAGCGAATACTCGACATTTGCCTCCAGGGTAAAGACGCCCGACATGGCAACCGTTGGCGAACCGGTGGGACGCACTTCGATGGTGTAGACGCCGGCTGGCAGCGCCACGCCCGTGATCACTTCTGAAAAGACAAAATCGGTGAAGACATCTGTACTGTTGACGGCAACTGTTACAGAGGTGCCGGCCTGATCAGCAGCAAATGGCGCGAAATGGGCGACATTCACAATGGCGTCGCCGTTGGCGCTTGCCTCTGGTGCGACCGCTTCCTGCGCCGAAACCGAAATCGTAATTCCGGTGAAAAGCAAGGCTGTCAAAGTCATCGTCACGAGAAATAGCATCACACGTTGCATGGGTCGTCTCCTTCACATCCTTACAGACGGAACATAATTGACAGTACAACTCAAGTGCGCGCAGTGGCAGCACAATAACGTAGCAGACGACCCATCACCGTAATACAATATCCATTACTAGATTTCTCGCTCGCTATTCTCGCGATTAGCGGACGGCAAGGGGGAGGTAAAGATCGTGGGCAAAGGCGCGGGCGGCTAACGCGGCAAACGCCGCCTGCACGTCCGCCACCGTGAAATTGCAGTGACCGAAGGCATCCACTGCGCGATGTTCGTACAGAGGCGCGCTGCCGGCGGCGACAACCTTTTGCGCGTAAGCCGTGGTATGCCAGTAGGGCGTGACATCGTCGTGCAGGGTGTGCAACGTGATGAGCGGCACACGCAGCCGCCCGCTCGTCTCGTAATGCTGTTGGATGGCCATCGTGGCTGCGGGGGCGGCGGCAGTGCGAAAGACGCCCTGGTTGAGCGCGGCGTCATCCAGCGCGCCGGTGTAGACGCGCGTGAGGTTGCCAAAGGGGTTGCCGCCAAGCTGCGCTTTGGCGTCGTTGGTCGAAAGCACGTTATACCAGAGCAGGCGGTCAAAGGTGGCTTCGGTGCTGGTGGGGAATGCCGAAGCATCGACCACCGCGCCCGTCACAGAGACGATTTGGGTGACCGAAAGTGCATTGGCTGGATCGAGCAGCAGCGGCTTGACAGTTGTCGAGTAGTAGGTCGTTTCCCAGGTGGTGAGCAGCTCACTAGGGACTGTGATCGGTGCACCAGGGATGACGCCAGGAAAGAAATAATCGAAGACGGTGCGGAACTCCGTAAAGTAATCGACCTGGCGCTGGAAGTCGCCGTACGGGCCGCAAAGCGCCAGTCCGCCATCAAAGACTTCAGGGTGGCGCTCCAACGCCAATACCGTGATCGCGCCGCCTTCGGAGACGCCTGTCAACAACACGCGATGCGGGGCGCCATGTCTGGCGGCAAACAGGTCGACCAACTCGACCAGGTCGTCGATTCCCTCCAGGATGGACAGCCCATTGCGGCGATAACTGGAGGCGGCAAAGGCATAGCCCTGCAACGTGATCACATCGGCGATGGCGACCCCGCCAATCGTGAGTTGATCCTCTGGAAGTCCGACGGGGGCGTTGGGGCTGACATATCCATGTGCATAGACCACCAGATCGCCATTCCAGAAGCCGGCGGGCAGACAGATACGATAGCGTGCGCCGCTGGGCTGGTCGCCATCCTCACAGGCCAGGGGGGCGGTCGGCAGTGCTGGCGTCTGCGCCTGGGCGCTGCGATGAAGCACGCCGAGCAGGAAACAGATCGCTGTCAATCCTAAAGCGACGGCGAGCAATGAGCGACGAACCTGAGGAGTCATAGGTGATTTTCTCTTTCGGGTAGTCTTGCATGGGCAATCAATAGAGATGCAGTCGTGCACTGGCGCCGTGCGCCGGATTCTAGCAGAGTTTGCCGCAAATGATAAGGGACGGCATAATGGCGTGATAAGGCTTTTTCCTACTTTCCTATGAACGCGTCAGGCAAATCATGTCAAAAGCAACCAGGCAAAATAAAGCCACTCCTGCCCGCAAGCAACGCACCACCCTGCTTACTGTCGCCCTGGTCATCGTTCTGCTGCACGGCCTCTTGATGTTCGCCATCTTCTGGACGGTGCGCCCTGAGGTGGAACGCGCATGGACGAACATCGCCGTCTGGCTGATGATCTTCTCTGCTGTCGGCGACATCGTGGCCGCAGGGGCGATGTGGTTCTGGAAACGCTGGGGCATCTACCTGTACGGGGCGGCGGCCATCGCTGCCGCGATTGTGGCCGTGATGGCAAGCGGCGATCTCTTCCTGCTCTTCGGCGCGTTGCTGCCAGCAATTATCGTGCTGTACATCGTGGCGATGCAACGCGAGAAATTCGAGTAGCGAACTTGCAGAGGCGTAGAACGCGAAGGCAAGGAAGGGAAATCGCGTCGCCTTCGCTTTCTATGCCTCTATGTGTCCTCTGTTCTATTCAGCCAGTTTAGGCTAGATAGTCCCGCAATTTGCGGCTACGCAGCGGATGGCGCAGCTTGCGCAGCGCTTTGGCCTCGATCTGGCGCACGCGTTCGCGCGTGACGTTGAACTCTCGCCCGACATCCTCCAGTGTGCGCGTGACGCCGTCCTCCAGACCAAAGCGCATGATCAATACGCGGCGTTCGCGGTCGCTCAAGCCATCGAGGATCTCCTCCATTTGCTCCTTGAGCAGGCGGCGGCTGGCGGAATCGACCGGACCAGGCAAACTGTCATCCTCGATGAAGTCGCCCAGGTAACTGTTCTCCTCCGAACCGACTGGCGTCTCCAGGCTCAGTGGCTCCTGGCTGAGGCGCTGGATGCGGCGCACTTTGGCTGCGGCGCGCTCCAGTTGACGCTGCAAATCAGGTTCGATGCGCCGTCCTTTGCTGACCGCCTCGCGGTAACGACGGACATCCTCCGGGTCGAGGAACTCCATCTCGATGGCGACTTCCTCGAAGGTCGGTTCGCGTCCGAGTTCTTGTTGCAGACGCCGTTGTGTGCGCGCCTGGCGGTTGATCGTCTCAACCATGTGGACGGGGATGCGGATGGTGCGCGCCTGGTCAGCGATCGCGCGGCTGATTGCCTGACGAATCCACCAGGTGGCATAGGTGCTGAACTTGAAGCCCAGGGTGTGATCGAACTTATCGACGGCGCGCAGCAGGCCAAGGTTGCCCTCCTGGATCAGGTCAAGGAAATTCAGCCCGCGCCCGATGTAGCGCTTGGCGACGCTGACCACTAGGCGCAGGTTGCTTTGCGCCAGCTTGCTGTGGGCGGTGCGTCCCTGATGGACGAGCAGTTCCAGTTCATCTTTGCGGTCGAGTTCTTCATCACTCAGGTCGGCCTCGGTGCGGCCTTGCATGAGCGCCGTCAGTTCTTCTTCAGCGGCGACGCCGGCGCGAATCTTCTCAGCGAGTTCCATCTCTTCCTCGGCGGAAAGGAGCGGATGACGGCCAATATCGCGCAGGTACATGCGCACCGGATCCAGGCTCTGACCAACTTCTTGCAGATCTGCGATCAGCGTCTCGATCGGGACGTACTTTTCCTGTTCGATCTCTTCTTCGAGCTTGGTGTCGCGCTCAATACGTGGGATTGGCGCGCTGTCTTCCTCTTCGGCCTCCGGGGTCTCCGGTTCCTCGAAGAGGTCATCTTCTGGCTTGGGTTCAGATTCACCCAGATGGATATATTCGTCCAGCTCGCTCTCGCTGCCAGTGCGATGCGGCAACGGGGCAATGAAATCCAGCTCGTCTTCTGGCTCGTCTTGTTCTGGGGAGGATGCGGTTGGCTTCGCCATTGATTTTCTGGTTCGCCCTTACTCTAAAAGCCCGAAAGTTTGATGCCTGCCTGTTGACGCATCTTGCGAAATAGCTCCTGAGGGATGCGCACACTCTGCCGCTGCAAGTGCGCCATTTCCCGTGCGCGAAGGTTGTTTGCCTTCTCAAAACTGCGTGCAGCTTCGAGATCGCCCGCACGCTGCAATTCGTCCTGCAAATAGCGGACTCGCATCGTCTCACTGCTCATCTGATCCAGGCGTAGCCGCAACATATCTTTGACGACGCCCTCGCGCATGGTGAGCGGGTCGCGAGGCGGCAGCGTCGCAGCATAGGCCAGCAACCGCGCCAGCCGTCCGTGCAACGAGCGATCCAGCGTCGCCTGAAATTGTTCCACGTCCCAGGGTTCGTCGCTGCTCAAGTATTGTTGCAGCGCACGATAGATTTCCTGGTTTTCGACGTGCTGCCAATCCTGCGGCTGTACGGGCGCCAGATGATAGCGATCGGTGACTGTTGCCAACCACACAACCAGATCGACATTGGCCAGCAAATTGGCGAGCAGGTGATCTTCCTGATCATAACGGCCGAACGCTTCCGGGCGCGACATCGCAGGCGCCCCACTTATCGCCGGCGATGTCGCCGCCGACGTCTCACCTGCCGCCGACGCACTTGTACGCCGCCTGTTGCTATCCACACCTGCGCGCGCGGTGCGCACCGACGCCTGGACGCGGCTGGCGATCGTCATCTCATCGACCTGCACCAGCCGGCTCAACCGCTGAATGTAATGTTGCTGCTCGATCGCATCACTCAATTCGGCGATCAAGGGCGTGAGTTCGGCGACAGCTTCGCCCTTGCCGCGCGCGCTGGTCAGATCAGATTGATGTGCGACAGCGTCGAAGTAGAAATCCACCAACGGCTTGGCGGCAGCAACCGTATGCTCCCACAGCGGTGCATCCTGACGAATGACATCATCCGGGTCGCGGCCTTCGGGCAGCGTGGTGATGAAGAGGTTGGCGCCCAACCGATCTTCAAGTTGCACCTTACCGCCCGGTGTCACCACGGGCTTGCTGACACGCATCAGCGCCTGCCGCGCCTGGTTGAGACCACGAATCGTCGCCTGTTGGCCGGCAGCGTCAGCGTCGAGCGCAAGCACGAAGTTATTGGTGAAGCGCTGGAGTTGCTGAAGTTGCTCGGTTGTCAGGGCTGTTCCCATGCACGCCACCACATTGTTGTAGCCAAACTGATGTGCAGCGATCACATCCATATAGCCTTCAACAATGACGACCTGATCGCGTTCACGGATCGCCCGGTGCGCTCGATCCAGACCGTACACAACATGACTTTTGTGAAAGAGCGGCGTCTCGGCTGTGTTCAGATACTTTGGCGTGCCATCATCCAATACGCGCCCACCAAACCCTATCACGCGTCCTTGCCGGTCGCAAATGGGGAAGATCACACGATGCCGAAACGCGTCGTAGGTGCTTTGACGCTCCTCGCTGCGTTTGATCAGGCCAGCCTCCAGCAACACATCAAGAGAAAAGTCGCGCCCCAGTAGGTGGTCGCGCAGACCACTCCAGAGCGCCGGTGCGTAGCCAAGCTGGAAGGCATCGGCGGTGGCGTCGTCGATGCCGCGTCGCTGCAAGTACGCACGCGCCGCCTCGGCGCCTGGATGATGCAGCAGAGTATGGTGATAGAACGCAGCGGCTGCGGCATTCGCAGCATAGAGTTGGTCGCGCTGGTTGCGCTGGTCGTTCCCTTCGGCGGCGGACAAATCCACGCCGACCTGATGCGCAAGCATTTCCAACGCCTCGCGGAAGGTGAGATTCTCTTTGCGCATCACAAACGCAAAGACATCGCCACCCGTCCCGCATGCACCAAAACAGTGCCATGTACCGGTGTGGGGAAAGACCACAAAACTTGGCGTACGCTCGCTGTGGAATGGGCAAAGCCCCTTGTACACGCTCCCAGCCCGTTTGAGTGGAGTGTAGCGGGAGATCAGCTCGACAACATCCACCCGTTGCTTGACTTCATCCGTGACGCTGCCGACCATACTCATCATTGCGCTCCATCGCCACGGCAAACTCTATGCCTCTGACCGACTCGGAACATGCGCATTATACCGGCTGTGTAGATGGGTGTCAAAGCAATTTGGGCGTATCGGCTTACGCGCCGGGCAACCCATATTGACGCGCGATCGTTGGGTAGATGCGTTCGGCGGCCGTGAAAACCTCTGCCAGTTGCATCGCCTTGAGCAGATTGCCGCGCGTTTGAATCCGACCACTCAAGAACGCTTGGTGGGTGCTCTCCGTTCCCAGCCACAAAGCGTGCAGCAGATCAGCATCCAGGCTGATCTCCAGGTTGGCGCGTCCAGGGCGGGGGCCAAAATACACACCTAACGGCGGCTGCCGGCCATCCAGCAAAATCTCGGCTTCTGGGGAGCGTAGGTTCATGCGGATCACCAGGTTGCTGTGAGAGAAGGCCGCAACATAATCAGGATGCTGCATCACAAAGTCAAAAACAGCTTGCATGACAGCATAGAATTGTTCGGCGGATTGGTAGACAGACATGCGCGATGACTCAATCTTGGCTTGGGGCGACGATGACGATCGACTCTGTCAGCCAGCGGGCACACGGAGCCGCTGTTCCGACTGAAGGGAACGCGTCACCGCTGGTCGCCCGAGGACGCTTTCATACCATTCCACGTAACAGCGAATGGTGTTGCTCAAGTGGTGTGGCCTCGATTTTTCCAGTCCTGCCAGTCCCATTTCAGCCCAGCGCTGGCGTTTGCTCAAGAAGAGCTGCACAGTGCCGGCGATGCTGGCGGCGTTGAACGGCTTGAACAGGTAGCCATTGACGCCGTGCTCAACCAGTTCCGGCAGGGCGCGTGCATTCGCCGCCAGTACCGGTCTGGCGCATGACATCGCCTCCAGGGTGGCGATGCTCTGCAATTCCTGGGCGCTGGGCATGATGAAGGCGTCACAACTGTTCATCAACAGCGGAAGGTCCTCGCTGGGCACATAACCGGGAAAAGCCACCACGTGGCCTAACCCACGATTGCCAACTTGCTCCATCAGGATGTCGCGGTACATGCCCTTTCCCGCAATTGCAAACTGGATTGGTTCGTTGGCAAGCATCTCGGCGGCTGCAACGATGTCATCCAGCCCCTTCTCACGATCCACGCGCCCCACGTAGAGGAGCACCGTCCGGTCAAGCGACAGGTGGTAACGCCGTCGCATCACTGCGGGATCAAGATGCGGGCGCGGATAGAACTCTTCTTGGTTGACGCCGCAGGAGATTGCTTTGACTGGGATGCGGATGTCCTGCTTACGCAAGATGGCGACAGCGGTTTCAGTGGGCGTCGTGGCGGCGTCCAGCTGATTGAAGACCTCCAGCATGTTGTACCACATTGCTTTATGGACAACGCCCTGCACGCTGCGCGGGATGTAGAGATTGTTCGACCAGTTATTGGGTAGGAAATGATTGGTGCCCACCACGCGCTTGCCATGCTGGCGCGCCAGACGCAAGACTGTGCGGTTGAGAAAAAGGTGATCCTGGATGTGGACAATGTCGGGGTTGAATTCCACCAACGCCGCCTCGACCAGGTTGTCGCTAAAGGCTGTAATGTTCAGATTGTGGCCGATGTGCAGCGCTGGCACCGTCTGTACTGTGACGCCGTTGACAACATAACGGTTGGCAACGCCCCTCTCGGAAGGCGCTAGAGCCATCACCTCGTGCCCTGCCGCTGCCAATCCTTCAGCCAGCCGAATCATGAATACAGCCTGGCCATTGTCCTTGCGATAATATGATTGTCCGCTAAATAATATCCGCATAAGTTGAGGCATCCTTGCCAGCGTTGGCTTGCCACGATTGCGCATAAGCCCTTATCTCCTCTTTATAACATGTTCAGCCATGCCTGCAAATTCTGTACACAATATGGGTTTACTTCACGATCGCGCCGCAGCAATGACGCGGGGTATCGATGCCCGCGTGACATGACGTCCTATCACGCGGGCAGTGATGCCCTGCGCAATGCGCCACCTTGAATGGCGCCCCACACAGTGGGCTTGCTTCACACTAGATGCGGACAGACATAGGAGTAGCGCAACGCCAGAGGATGCACATGTTGGGAGAGCGGCGCAACGGAGTGCACCGCTCTCCCGGCTGATTGATTTCTAGGTTGTAGCGTCATATTGTTCACAATCTGCCTGGAAGCCTTGAAGGCTTCCAGGCAGATGATCAGCTAACCTGGAAATCAATAACAGCACTTCTATGCGCGGATTTCCTGGCGTTGAAAGAGGACGTAAGCCAATGCAAAGAGCAGGATCGTTGCAGCAATAAGCCCGGTGAGCTGCGGCCACATCAACAGCACGCTCTGCGCCAGCGGCAACGGTGCGCCCATCACCGCGCCTTCCAACTGACTCGGCAACAGGATGCCAAAGGAACGCACTGCCGGGTTGAGGATGCCCAGGGTCGCCTCCACATAGAGAGTGTTGGGCGATAGGCGCGAGATCGCCTGCTCCGTCTGCAACTGCCGGAGAATTTCTTCCGGGAGACCATAGGTCACCGGGCTGAGCGTGCGCGCCAACAGGCTGGTGACCATGCTCCAGAAGATCGTGAAGAAGAGCCACACCGACAACCCGGCCAGCGCTGCTGTCGCCGGTTGTCGAAAGACCGTCGAGAAGACCATCCCCAAGGCCAGCCAGATGCCGCCATAAAAGATTGTCGCCACCAGGAAGATCAGACTACGCGCAACTTCCTCACCGTTCGGCGGCAACCCTAACCCCAGGATGCCCATGCCCATGATCAACAGCCAGATCGCCGTCAACACCAGGCTGAGCGTGAACAACCCGGCCAGGAACTTCCCTAGCAGCAGCGCGTCCCGATAGATCGGCTGCGCCAGCACGCGCGACATGGTGCGCCGGCTGAATTCACCGTTGATCGCGTCGAAGGAGATGGCAATTGCGATCAACGGCACTAGAAAGCTCAGGAACCCCACGAACGCCGGGAACGGGTCGCGCGCAGTAGTAAAGAGACGCAGAAAGATGAAGGGATCCTGGCTCACGGTCTGGCGGACATTTTGCATCACGGCATAGACCGCGCCGACCGCCGTCAACAGGATCAACACTTCGAGAATCTGCATACGCACGCTGGACAAATTGTCGGCCATTTCTTTACTGACCACTGCCCACAGCCCCGTCCAGGGCGAACCTTTGCGCCCGCGTGCAGGTGCCTCGACAGGCGCAGGCTGGGAGGATAACTCAAGCGATTGCGCCATTGGTCGCCTCCTTGAAATAGGTAGCATAGATTTCGTCCAGGCTGGGCGCCTCAACATCCAACCCGATCAGGCTCCCGCCGACGCCGACGATAGCTGACGCTGCGTCAGCACGCAGGTCGCGGTCGCCGACAATGACAAAGTGGTCGCGTTCGGCGGCTTCGACCTTCTTGACGCCGGGCAGCGCCAGCAGTGCGGATTGGATCGCGCGCGGATCGCCGCTTGCCTCGATCAGGATGCGATAACCACCGCCCAGGATGCGCTGCGCCAGTTCCGCCACGGCGCCGCTGATCATCATGCGCCCATGCGAGAAGAGTCCCACGCGATCGCAGACCGCCTGCACCTGATGCAGCAGATGCGACGAGAGCAGGATCGTGATGCCCTCGTGTTTGAGTTCACGAATCAGCTTCAGAAAACCCTGCGCCGCCTCCGGGTCGAGACCGAGCGTCGGCTCATCCATGATAATGATCTCTGGCTCTTTGAGCAGCAGTTCGGCCACGCCTAACCGCTGACGCATACCGCGCGAGAAGGTGCCAACCGGGCGATCGATCACCTCACTCAGCCCCATACGGTCGATGGCGGCGCGGATACGTTGCTGCGCGGCAGTGCGCGCCAGACCATTCAGCCGGGCAATGTAGCTAAGGTTTTCGCGTGCGCTCAGTTCATCGTAGAAGCCGACTGAGTCCGGCAGATAGCCAACACGCGCTTTCACCGCCAGCGGGTCGCGCGCGGGGTCCAGCCCGAGCACGCGCACGGTGCCGGCGGTTGGCTCGGTCAGCCCCAACAGCATGAGAATGGTGGTGGTCTTACCGGCTCCATTCGGCCCCAACAACCCAAACACCTCGCCGCGCGTCAGCGTCAAGTTGAGATTGTCAACAGCAACCGCCGCACCGTAGCGCTTGGTGAGGTTTACGGCCTGCAGCACCACCTCAGTCGCAGCTTTTGGCGGTGCTGAAGCCGACTTCGTACTTTTATCGACCATGGCAGGTCTCCTTTCGGCGCCGGACGCCTGTCATCGCCGACCGAAGCGTCCAACCGCCAGCGCCACCGCCACGACAGCGACTGCAATCAACGCCACGCCAACAATCCCCCATAGCGTGGAGGTTGTCACGGTGATGCGCATATCGATGCTCTTGGCGGAAGCGTCATCGGCGCGCGCGGTAAAGCTCACAACGTAGTCGCCATTGATCGCTTTCTCGTTAGGGGTGACTTTTGCCGTCACGTTCACACTTTGTCCAGGCGCCAACTCTGGGAGTTCAGCCGGATCGAGACTGGTGTTCCAGCCAGATGGCGCACTGGCGCTCACCGTGACATTGCGCGCCGGCGCCGTGCCCGGATTGGCGACCACGAGCGTGTATGTGGCCTCAGCGCCCGCGTTGGCGTCGCCGGAGAGCCGGCCATCTGGAGTGGTCAGGGTCAACTCAGGTTGCCCCACGACCTCGGCGGTCAGCAGCAGCGAGGCGGCGACATCACCAGCCTGCGCATTGATCGTGATTGGATATGCGCCGGCAGCAATAGTGTTGAAGGCGCGTGCTTCAACAGTCAAGCGCTTCGACTCGCCGCCAGCCAGCGGCACAGCCGTCACATCCTGGCTGTTAAGCGAGAAACTGACCAGGAAGACTTGCGGTGCATCCGCCGTCAGGCTGACATTGAGGTCATCAGCACCCTCATTCTTGAGCGTGACATTGAATCGGAAGCTCGTATTCGGCTTGCCGCGCACGGTGGGCAGGTCGGTTTCCAGCGTGATGCTTGTCGGCGCCTTTTCTTCCACCGACAGCGTTAGCGGCAAGCGACTGCTTTCCCCTTCACCGGTGGCGACGACAGTCAGGTTATAGACGCCGCCAGCAGCGGTTGTAGCTGGCTCTACGCGCAGGTCTAAAGCGGCATCGTTCACGCCGTCCACAAACACGGCGTTCACATTGCGGCCTCCACCCCGAAAGAAAATATTCCATCCCTCCGGGACATCCTCGAGGCTGAGCTGAACAGTTTGCGGCGTCCCTGCGCGCACCTTGAGGGGGATCGAGATGTTCTCATTAAGTCCGATTACTTGAGATGGGAAAGTGGTGAAGATAGAGAGTGGCGCCGGTGGTGTGGCGCTTGCTGCGGGTGTGGCGTCGCCCTGTGCAAAAAGTGCAGCAGGCGTCAGCAGCAGTGAGAGAACGATGAACAATCCAACAAACACATACCCTTTTCGCATAACCTTTCCTCCACTTCGCTCCTGCGATTGAATTGAAGGTGTTGATATATGATGATTGATAGATGGTGCACCATGGCCACAAAAAAATGCTCACCACGAATGGCAAGCACTTCCTGTAACCGATTTCAATCTAGTCCGCTCAGCTTAAAAAGTGATGAAGCAAATATGAATGAACAATTAGGTGCAATTGGCGATCAATCTGGCCTGATCACACTGGCGCACCCGTCTGCGCGTGCATTGTTGACGGCGCGCGCCCAGTTCGCTCCTGACGCGAACGTCTCGCTTGATCTCAACCGCTCTGTCGTCAGGGTGACGCTCACCACTGCGGGCGTCCAGATTCGCGATGGCTGGTCGATCTCCTGGGATGAGGTTGAGCGCATTGCCGGAGATGACGCCGGCTGTTATGCATGCACGCCGACCGGCATCCGCAAGATACAGGCATTCTCGGAAGCAACGCAGCGCGTCTACACCCTCTATCCGACGACCGGTGCACCGACGATGCTCATCTCCGGCATCCCAATGCATCGCATCAAGGACACCGATCCGCAGCGCGACACGCTCAGCAAAGTGCGTGCGTTGGGACGAATCAGCGGACGTATCCTAGACACGTGCACCGGCTTGGGCTATACCGCGCTGGCAATGGCGCAGCAGGCCGCGCAAGTCACGACGGTGGAACTGGACCCGGTGGTGCACACCATCATTCGCCAGAACCCCTGGTCATGTGCTCTCTTCGCCACGCCCAACATCACACCGCTGATCGGAGATGTGGCCGAGTTGGTCGAGGGTTTCGCCGACGCTGCGTTCGACGCCATTCTCCACGATCCGCCCATGTTCAGTCTGGCTGGCGAACTCTATGCGCGTACCTTCTACCAGCAGTTGCATCGCGTGCTGCGGCGCGGCGGTCGTCTGTTTCACTACATTGGCAACCCGGAGAGTCGTTCCGGCGCCACCATCACGCGCGGCGTTATCCAACGCCTGGGTGAAGCAGGATTTCAACGTGTGCAGTTACGGGTGCAGGCGTTCGGGGTGACAGCCATTGCGTAGCAGACGTCAAAAAAGAGAAAAATTGTGCGGAAGTCTGAAGGCTTCCGCACAGGAACCGCACCCGCTGTGAGGCGGAGCACACGCCAAACGTGGTCACGCAGTCGGTGCGTCGGCTTGTGTGGGGAATTCGCGCGGATAGCGAACGTAAAAGGTCGTGCCGGCTGCCGCTGAGCTGGAGAAGGCGACCTGCCCATGCAAATAGTGCTCGCTAAGCAACTTCATGCTGTATGTGCCCAGCCCGCGTCCGGCGCCTTTTGTCGAGAACGAACGTTGGAAGATCTGTAGTTGGACGTTGCGCGGCATTTCGTTCGGGTTATGCACCGAAAATTCGACAGCATCGCCCAAATTACGACAATTCAGCGTCACCGTCTGCCCGGCGTGTGACGCTTCGAACGCATTCTTGACCATGTTGCCCACGACACGGCGCACCAGGGTTTTATCGCTAACCAAGGAGACGGCTTCGGCATCTGCGGCGACCGCCAGGTTGCGCCCCTGCCCCACCTCATGTTGCGTGTAGGCGCCCAACAACTCGTACACCACGTGCAGTGCATTGAAACGCGTCAGTTCGAGTGACAGTTCGCCAGCTTCGGCGGCAGCAAGGATTTGTTGCGCCTTGATCTCATCGACCAGACTATGCGACAGCATATAGATAATGTCTTTGTACTCCTCGAAGTCTTCCGGCGTGCCATCGCGGAGCAGTTCAGCCAGCCCCATCATCCCGCCGGCGGTGTTGAGGATGTCATGGAAGAAGATGCGTTCCAGCACACGACGGCGCTTCTCGCTGGCGATATCGAGTACGGTAAAGAGCGAATAGGGGCGACCATCCAGATGGAAGGGGCGCGCCGACACCTGGAGATCGAGCGCCTCACCATTTTTCAGCGTCAGGCGGCACTCCTGCACATCGCGCCGCCCGCTCAAGCTGGTGAGGATGGCGCGCACGGCGCCACATTCGTGGCAAAATTCACTGGTGCCACAGCCACCCGGCTCGTCATCGGCGTGGATGCAATCCAGAGCTTCACCAGGGCGTAGACCAATCACATCGTCGATGCTGGTGACGCCGGGCAATGCGAGCACAGTTTCACTGGCAAAGACAATCTGCCGTTGTTCATTCAAGATGAAGTAGAAACCGGGCGCCGCCGCTAACAGCTCAACGGCAAACTGATCCTGGCGAAAACGCGCTGCATCCGCCCATAGCAGATCCTGAGCGGCGCGTGGGGCGGGGGCAAATTTAGTTGGCATCGCCTGCATGGACATACACCCTCCTGACAAGTTGGCACAACTTTGTTTCCACACAGAGGGGAAATCTGTCACACAGATCATACTGGTGTTGGGATGGACAAACATCGGATAAATGATGTTTTATTTGCCGTGATTGTTCGCGATCATCGTAAGATAGCGCCACCATCCACGGTCTGTTCTAGTTCGGCCAGGGTGGTGACGACCATATCGCCGTGTTGGCTGAGCGCCAGCGCCGCCAGCGTAACGCCGTAGCGCAGTCCCAGCGCAACGTCGCCAGCCAGCCAACCAGCCAACACGCCCGCAGCCAGGGCATCGCCGGCGCCGGGGCGGTCGATGATCACAGTCTCCCGCGCCGGCTGTTGGTGCAGGGTGACGCCATCCCATGCCACTACGCCAGCGGCGCCGACCGACATCACGGTCAGCGCGGCGCGGCTGCGCTCCGCCAGGCAGCGCACCGCATCCGCCGGCGCGCCGTCGATGCCAAACAGACGCACCGCATCGGCCCGGCTGCAGAACAGCAGATCGACGCCCTCGATCAGGTGGCCAAGCGTCGCGGCGGCTTCAGCAGCGCTCCACAGCTTCGCCCGATAATTGACATCAAAGCTGACGGCAACCCCGGCGCTGCGCGCCCGTTGAATTGCCTCTTCCGTAAGGTTGCGGCAATCGGCGGACAGCGCCGGCGTGATGCCGGTCAGGTGCAGCAGTTGCGTGTCGAGCAGATGATCCCACCGCATCTGTGCTGCCGTCATCTGTGCGGCGCTGGAGTGCGCCCGGTCGTAGATTACCTGCGTGGCGCGCGGCGGCGTCGCAAACTCGACGAAGTACAACCCCATGCGCCCGTCCACATCCCAGATGACGCCGTCCAGGTCTACGCCAGCCATGCGCAGGTGATTGGCGGCCAGTCGCCCAAGCGGTGAGTCCGGCAAGGCGCCACACCAAGCTGTGCGCCGCCCAAGCCGCGCCAGCAAAGCCGCCACGTTGGATTCAGCGCCGCCAGGACGCACATCCAATTGGGAGGCCGTCTCCAGACGCACCCCAACAGGTACGCTCAGACGCAACATCGTCTCTCCCAGTGTGGTCACATCAAACTGCGGCATGACTTCCCCCAAAGCAAATAAACTTTACCGGATCGTCAGACAATGTATTGACAGGATCGCAGAGGAGTGCAATTAGGTAAACTGATTGTAGAGCAAATTTTCAAGGAGAAGCAAGTTATGTTCAGCTTGAATTGCATCACTATCACACGCAGGGACAACAACGCAACGGGCGAACGGGGGCAGGCGCTGGTCGAGTATTCGCTGCTGCTTGGCCTGCTGATTTTGGGCGCTGTGGTTGCGATGGCTGCGACCGGCACGGCGCTTTCTGGCGCGATCGGTCAGGTGCAAACAGCAGTGACGACCATTGCCGACGCCCAGCCTGAACCGGCAATGACCAACCTGCAGCGTGAAGTCAACAAACTGCTTGAACGGATTCAACGCTTTTACAATGAACGTGGCCGCTGGCCGCGCAGTTGGGGTGATTACGCCTACACCGACATTGGCCTCTCGCCGGCTGACTATACCAACCCGATCGATGGCGTCTACATCGGCCCCAGCGGTGACAAGGTCAGCATCGGCTTGAAACCTGGCGACAAGAGCGTCAAGGTGTATGTCACCGACCTGAATGGCAATGTGCGCCAACTGTACAGCGGCTGGAAAATCTGGTGTCTTCCCGGTGGCAGTTGCTACTATCACACCGTCGCGCCGGGGAATGAGATTGATCTGGCATCGCTGGTGGTCGTCGATACGACGTCAGCGGTCACCAGGTAGAGTGTGTGCTCCTCGTGTCCGGGTTGGGCAGCCGCCATGCTGACCGGCTCGCACCGGTTGTTCTTCTCCTGAGTTGGGGCGACGGGTTTCCAGGGGGTGGATGGGGATGTTGAATGGCAGTCGACGTCTTCATTCCCCCGGAAACCGGCCCGCGCTTCACCGATTTTCTTTACCTCCACGCGAAATTGATTTCCGCCCGCTTCGCTGATTGACAATGCGATCAAGCCGTGCTACGCTTGCCCCAATTTTGGACGGCGGATGGTCGCAACAGTTGGTTGCAATAGTGTGTCGTTCCAGTCCAGACTGACTTTGGTTTGCAGGTATCCAGGCATGACAGCGCATTCCAGCGAACGCATTCAATCAGCGTTGACGACCGTGCACACCGGCGCGGTTGTGTTGCCCGCTTGCGCCCTGCTCTCCGACCCGCGTCCTGATTGGCGCGGGTTTTTTGTTGGCTATCCCTTTTATTTTTATTTTGGTTTTGGGGGCTATCGCCAGACGCCAACCCGCGCCGGAGCGCCGATGATGCCTGAGTAGGCAGCAAGCGCAGAATGTCAGGTGAGCGAGGTTGGCGAAAGCAGCCTCGCTTTTTTTGTTGTGTGAGGTACGGGTTGCGAGATGTTTGATTGTGCTAGCTATGAGATCGTGATCTAACCAGTCTATGCAGGAGCAATGAGTGATGAGCGTGATCTGTAGAGGTGTGCGCGGCGCGACGACGGTGACGCGCGACGAGCGCGAGGAGATTCTAAAAGCGACGCGCGAGCTATTGGCGCTGATGATTCATCTGAACGATATTCAGCCGGAAGAGGTCGCCAGCGCCATCTTTACGACGACGCCCGACCTCCGCGCGGCATTTCCGGCCACGGCGGCGCGGCAGTTGGGCTGGCTCGATGTACCGCTCATGTGCAGCCACGAGATCGAGGTGCCCGGCGCGTTGGGCATGTGCATCCGCGTGTTGATTCACTGGAACACGGCAAAATCGCAGCGCGAGATTCAGCATGTCTATCTGAAGGAAGCGCAGACCCTGCGTCCCGACAAGACCGTCGTGCTGTCCAACGTGGACATGGAAGAGTTGAATCGCTGGATCGAAGAACACTTGAAGACGTGGAGGGGATGATGACGATCGTAGCATTTCAGGGTGAACATGGCGCCTATTCCGAAGAAGCCTGTCGTCGCCACTTTGGCGACGCCGTCGCAACGTTGCCCTGCCGCACCTTCGAAGAGATTTTCGCGGCGGTTGAGGCTGGTCAGGCGGATTTCGGCGCCGTGCCCGTCGAAAACTCCACGGCGGGCAGCATCAATAAATCTTATGACCTGCTGCTCGACCATGATCTCAAGGTGCACGGCGAGATTCTGCTGCGCGTGCGTCACAACCTGCTCACGATCCCCGGCAGCGGCGTCGCAATCACGCAGGTGCGCAGCCATCCGCAGGCGCTGGCGCAATGTGAGAGCTATCTCAACCGGCGCAAACTGACCGCCGTCCCCTGGTATGACACCGCCGGCAGCGCCAAAGACCTGGCCGCCGACCCGACGCCAGGCGTCGCCGTGATCGCCAGCAGACTCGCGGCTGAAGTTTACGGGCTGGAAATCATCGACGAAGGCATCGAGGACATGCCCAATAACTACACGCGCTTTTTTGTCGTCGGCAGGGGCGACCCACCGCGCAGTGAGCGCAGCAAAACGTCGCTGGTCTTTGCGGTGCCCAACACGCCCGGCTCGCTCTATCATGCATTGGGCGAGTTCGCCACGCGCCAGGTCAACCTGACCAAGCTGGAAAGCCGCCCGCGCCGCAATCGCCCCTGGCAGTACGTCTTCTATGTCGATCTCGACGGTCACTGGCAGGACGACCACATCAGCGCGGCTGTGGTCGGCTTGTTGAACCGGGCAGCGTTCGTCAAGCTCCTGGGCAGCTATCCCGCTGCGCAGCCGTTGGATGCCGAACGATCCGGCAGTCAGAGTGCTCTGTTGCAGATTTAATGATTTCTCGTTGATATTTTATGAACGCAGTGTTGCGCATTACGTGTTGCGTGAGAGATTCCAACCCGTAGCACGCAACAAGCAACACTGAAAACATGAAAACTCTGCCTAGAAATCAGTAACTGCTAAGAATCTGACAGTCTTCATTCTACAAACGTTGTACAATTGGTGTTGTGTCAAGCAATTTTGAGGGAGGAAACCAGATGATTGTTGTGATGAAACCAGGCGCTACCGCCGCTGAGATCGGCGCTGTCATCCGTAAAGCGGAATCGTTTGGCGTCAAGACCCACCCGATCTACGGTGAGAATCGCACCGTGGTGGCATTGGTCGGCGATCTGACACGGCTAACGCGTGAAGTATTTGATCAAATGGAGGGTGTCATGCACACCTTGCGTATTCAGGAACCGTACAAACTGTCAAGCCGCACTACGCGGCCCGAAAACAGCATCATCGACGTGGCCGACGGTCGCGTGCGCATCGGCGGCTCGGACATCGTGGTCATGGCGGGGCCGTGCAGCGTCGAGAGCCGCAGCCAGATCATCGAGATTGCCCATGCCGTCAAAGCGGCGGGCGCCACAGTGCTGCGCGGCGGCGCCTTCAAGCCACGCACCAGCCCCTACGATTTCCAGGGTCTGGGTCTCAAAGGGCTGGAATATCTGGCGGAGGCGCGCGAGGCGACCGGGCTGCCCGTGATCACCGAAGTGATGCGCGAGGAGCAGGTGCCGATGGTGGCGGAATACGCCGACATCCTGCAGATCGGCGCGCGCAACATGCAGAACTACGGTCTGTTGCAGGCGGTCGGCAAGCAGAGCAAGCCGGTCATGCTCAAGCGCGGCATCAGCGGCACGATCCGCGAGCTGCTGATGTGCGCCGAGTACATCGTCAGCAACGGCAACTACAACGTCATGCTCTGCGAGCGCGGCATCCGCACCTACGAGACCGCCACGCGCAACACCTTCGACCTCAACGCCGTGCCGGTGCTCAAAGAGCAGACCCATCTGCCCATCGTCGCCGACCCGTCACACGGGACGGGACTGCGCGAGCTGGTGCCCGCCATGAGCCGCGCTGCCATTGCCGCCGGCGCCGACGCGCTGATCCTGGAGGTGCACCCCGACCCCGACGCCGCGGTCAGTGACGGTCGCCAAAGCCTGACGCTGGAGGACTTCGCCGTGCTCATGCAGAGCCTGCGCCGCGTCGCAGAGGCAATCGACCGCCGCATTTGGGAACCGGCAGAGATGTTGGAATTGGCGTAAGCGAGAATGGAGAATGGAGAATGGAGATTGGAGATTGGGCGATTAGGCGATTGCGGCGATTAAACTACGAACGCGCCGCAGCGCAAATCTCCAATCTCCAATCTCCATTCTCTAATCTCCCAATCTCCCAATCTCCTATCTGAAAGGCATAGACACACAATGATCATCGTCATGAAATCCCACGCCGAGCCAAAGGACATCGAAGCGGTGGTGCAGCGCGTGGAGGAACTGGGGTACAAGGTTCATCTGAGCCGGGGCGAAGCGCGCACGATCATCGGCGTGATCGGCGCCGACGAGTATTTGATCCAAAACAGCACCTTTGAGGTGATGGACGGCGTCGAACGCACGATGCGCGTGATGCAGCCCTATAAGCTGGCGAGTCGCGACTTCAGCGCCGCCAACACGGTGATCACCGTGAATGGCGTCCAGATCGGCGGCAATCGGCTCGTGGTCATGGCGGGGCCGTGCAGCGTCGAAAGCCGCGAGATGATTCTGGAGACGGCGCACGCAGTCAAGGCGGCCGGCGCAACCGTCTTGCGCGGCGGCGCGTTCAAACCGCGCTCCAGCCCCTACAGTTTCCAGGGACTGGGCGAGGAAGGGCTGAAATTCCTGGCGGAGGCGCGTGAGGCAACCGGGCTGCCGGTCATCACCGAAGTGATGAGTCCCGAAGACATCGCCCTGGTCGGCGACTACACCGACATCTTCCAGGTCGGCGCACGCAACACGCAGAACTATTCGCTGCTCAAGGCGTTGGGCAAACAGAACAAGCCGGTCTTTCTCAAGCGCGGTATCAGCGGCACGATCCAGGAACTGCTGATGAGCGCCGAGTACATCCTGTCCGGCGGCAACATGCAAGTGATGGTCTGCGAGCGCGGCATCCGCACCTACGAAACCGCCACGCGCAACACCTTTGACATCAATGCCATTCCCGTGCTCAAGGAGACATGTCACCTGCCCGTCATCGCCGACCCGGCGCACGGCACCGGCATGTGGCAATATGTCGGCGCGGTCGCCAAAGCTGCGGTCGCCGCTGGTGCGGACGGCTTGATGCTCGAAGTGCATCCCGACCCCGCCCGCGCCTGGAGCGACGGCGCGCAGAGCCTCACCTTCGAGCGCTTCGGCAAGCTGATGCAAGAGCTGCGGCTGGTGGCGCAGGCGGTGGGGAGAGAGATTTAGAGATTGGAGATTAGAGATTAAGGGATTGGGAGATTAAGGGATTGAGAGATTAAGGGATTGAGAGATTAAGTGATTGAGACATTTACGCGTCGTAGCGCGAATCTCCAATCTCCAATCTCCAATCTCCCAATCTCCCAATCTCTCAATCGCCCAATCACCCAATCTCCCAATCTCTCAATCGCCCAATCACCCAATCTCACCTAACCTTCTGTTATGACCAAACCTCTCAAAGACTGCTCTGTTGCTGTCGTCGGGCTGGGGTTGATGGGCGCCAGTCTGTGCATGGACTTGAAGGAAGGCGGCCTGTGTCGCGAGGTGCGGGGCGTCGCCCGGCGCACGCGCACCGTGCTCGACGCCTTCTTTGCCGGCGCCGTCGATCTTGCCACCAATGACCTGCAGACCGGCGTGCTCGGGGCCGACATCGTCATCCTGGCGACGCCGGTGCGCACGATTATTTCCACGCTGGCAGAGATCGGGCCGCGGCTGTGGCCCGGTGCGCTGGTGATGGACATGGGCAGCACCAAGGGCGACATCTGCGCGGCGATGGCGCATCTGCCCGCCGGCGTGCAGCCGGTCGGCGGCCACCCGATGTGTGGCAAGGAGACGGCGGGCTTCGAGGCGGCGGAGTGTGGCCTCTATCGCAACGCCACGTGGGTGCTCTCGCCGCTGCCGCGCACCAGCCCCGACGCGCTGGCGCTAGCGACCGAGCTGGCGCAGGCGGTCGGCGCGCGCCCGCTCGTGCTGGCGCCAGACCGCCATGACCGCCTGGTCGCCAGCATCAGCCACCTGCCCTTTCTGCTCGCCAGCGCGCTTACCGCCGCCGTCGCCGAGGTGGGCGCCGACGACCCGACGGTGTGGGACGTCGCCGCCGGCGGGTTCCGCGACACCAGCCGCGTCGCCGCCAGCGACACGCAGATGTTTCTCGACATCCTGATGACCAACCGCGCCGCGGTGCTGGCGCAGGTCGAACGCTTCCAGGCGCATCTGGGCGCGTTGCATGATCTGCTCGCGAACAACGACGAGGCCGCGCTACGAACGCTGCTCTCTGCGTCGCAACAGGCGCGGGCAGGCTGGAAGCCGCGGCGAGCGTGAGCGATTCTGCCATGCGCGATCTCTTTCTGCCCACCAAACTCCATCCGCCGCCAACGTTGCCGGCCACATTGCCGCGCCCCCATCTGTGGGAACGGTTGCGCGCCGGTCGCCGCACCCCGGTGACGATCGTGGCGGCGCCGCCCGGCTTTGGCAAGACAACGCTGATTGCATCCTGGCTGGCGCAGCCGGACGCGCCTCAGTCCGCCTGGTTCGCCATCGACGCAGATGATAATGTGCCCACGCGCTTTTTCAGCTACCTGATTGCAGCCTTGCGCCTGCGCCACCCGACAGCGTGGGAAGAACTGCTGCCGGAACTGGACACACCGACAACAGAACCGCGCGCGCTGGTAACGGCAATGCTCGCCGACTGGCCGCGCGCCGACGCGCCGACCGTGCTGGTATTGGAGGATTATCACTGCATCACCGCGCAGTCGATTCACGCAGCGCTGGCTTATCTGATCGATCACCTGCCGCCGACGTTGCAGCTTGTCTTCATCAGCCGCACCGATCCACCGCTGCCGCTGGGGCGCTGGCGGGTGCGGGGGCTGTTGACCGAGATTCGTGCTGCTGATCTCCGCTTTGGCGCCGAGGAGGCGACCGATTTTCTGCGGCGACGCATGGGGCTGAGTCTGCCCACCGCAGATGTCCAAACGCTCGTTGACCGCACCGAAGGGTGGGTGGCTGGTCTGCAGTTAGCGGGGCTATCGCTGCAACAGGCGGCAGACCCGGCCGCAGCATTGGCGGCGCTTGCCGGCAGCCAGCGCTACATTGCCGATTACCTGACCGACGAAGTATTGGCGCATCAGCCGCCGCCAGTGCGCCACTTCCTGCTTGCCACCGCCATCCTCGATCGGTTCTGCGCCGACCTCTGCGCCCATCTGCTGGATCTGACCGTGACCGATTGCGCCGCCATGCTCGATGCGCTGGCGCGCGCCAACCTGTTCCTGATTCCGCTGGACGACGCACTGACCTGGTTTCGCTATCATCACCTGTTCGCCGATCTGCTGCGTCGGCGTCTCGCCGCCGAGCAGCCACACACCGTCGCCGACCTGCATCGTCGCGCTGCGACCTGGTTTGAGGCGCATGACTTGCCGCTGGAAGCAGTGCGTCATTGGCTTGCCGCTGTAGAGCCAGCTCGCGTCGCCGCGTTGTTGGAGCGCGTCTTTCCGCAGCTGTGGGGACAGCCGGAGCTTGCCAGCCTGATGCGCTACGTCGAGGCGTTGCCGCCCGATGCGTTGGCAACGCAGCCGACGTTAAGCGCGCTGCTTGGCTGGACATGGCTGTGGCTGGGTTACGATGTCGGGCGCATCCTGCCGCTGCTCGACCGCGCCGAAGCGACGCTGCGCACGCATCCGGACGCAGCGCAGGCGGGCCGACTGGCGGTCGTGCGCAGCATCGTGCAGCGCGTTGCCTACTACGATGCGGCCACGTCAAAACAGTTGGCGCAACTGGCTTTGACGCAGCTCAATGACGATGATCATCTCTGGTGCGGCTTTGCCCACCTCAACCTGGCGACTGCCGCCCACACCAGCGGCGACTTGACCGCCGCCGAAGCCGCCTATCGGGTCACGATGCACCGCTGTCACGTCGCAGACGACCGCGCGACTGCCTGGATGGCAGCTTGTGCACGTGTACAGTTGTTGCGTGAACAGGGCAAACTGACGCTGGCGCTGGCGGAGAATCAGCGTGTGCTCCATGCCGTGCACCAGGGCGGCGTCACGGCGCTGGTGCGGGGGTGGGCGCACATCAACCAGGCCAGTCTCGATTACGAGCTGAACCGGCTTGTCGAAGCCACGGCACAGGCGACGTTGGTGACGGAGTTGCAGGCGCGCGTCGGCGCTCTGCCTGATGTTGGGCTGCGTCTGCACGCACTGGCGATCGACCTGGCGCTGGCGCAAGGTGACGTCGCCGCCGCGCGCGCCGCCGCAAGTGCGATGCTGGCATTGGCGGAACGTGGCGGCGTCACCAATGCGCTCGATTGGTCACGCGCGGTGCAGGCGCGTCTCGACTACCGGCTTGGCGACTGGCCCGCCTTCGACGCCTGGGCGCAGCGCTATCAGCCGCCGGAGCAGCCGCTCTTCTTCCCGTACCGGCTGGCAATTTTGCTCTACATTCGATGGTTGATTCGGCAACAGAATTGGCATTCGGCGCGGCGTTTGCTCGATGAGCAGACGCAACGGGCGCAGGCTGGCGGCTTTGACGAACATTTGCTGGAGCTTGACCTGACGCGCGCGCTGCTCGAACAGGCAGCCGGGCGCACGGCGCCAGCGCTGACCGCGCTGGAACGCAGCCTGGCCGCCGGCGCCGCCAGCGGCTATCTACGCATCTTCATCGACGCGGATGAGGCGCTGCGTCCACTCTGGCAGGCGTTGCAGCGCACGCTCAACGATCCGCAGCAACAGCGCGTCTGCGTCGCCGTGCTCAGCGCGTTGGGTGTTGCGGCAACACCCGATCAAACCGGCTTGATCGAACCGCTCACCCCACGTGAAATCGAGATATTGCGCTTGCTGGCGGAGGGCAAGTCCAACCCCCAGATCGCAGCAACGTTGATCGTGACGGTGGAAACTGTCAAGACCCACGTCAAGCATATCTACGGTAAACTCGGCGTTGCCGACCGTGTCAGCGCTGCACAGAAGGCGCGCGCGTTAGGGCTTGTCAACGATGCATGAAAAAACACCCGCCAGGACCGAGCTTCGATCCTGGCGGGTGACGGTGACGCTTGGGGCGAGCGTTGTCTGCCCTTGTGTTCAGTTGCGGCGGGCGCCCAAGGCAATCAGCTTTTCGCTGCGGCCCTGCGCCCGCATTACATCCGGCTCGCCATAGTAGTGCACTGCTGCGCTGCCGTTGATGGCAACGTTCAGCGAACTTTGCGCCCAGACCACGGCGTCGCTGCTGCCGCTGGCATCCACGCTGGCGTCGCTCACCGCCAGGGCGCTGGCGTCGATGGCGCCGGAGCCATCCAGCCGGAGCGAGGCTTCCTGTGCACGCCCGGCGAGCTGCATTGCGCCCGAACCGCTGACCATCGCCTCGACCGTGTCTGCTGCCAGTTGGTCGATGCGCAGGTCGCCCGATCCGCTGATCTCCAGCGCAGCGCGGCGGGCATTCAGCGCCGCCAACGTCACATCACCCGAACCGCTGATCGAGAGAGCAAATGCATCGACCGTCAAAGGCGCCGCCGTCACATTGCCGGAACCAGCCACCGTCAGACTGCGCAGCATCGGTGCAGTGACCTCGTAGACAAGCGTCATTTTGTGCAACAGCGCGACATCCGGTTTGGTGCGCAACATCAGCACGCCATCCTGCGCCGTGATCTCCAGCGCCTGGCGCACGTTGTCGTCGGCGCGAATTTGCAGACGGGGGATGTCGCCCTGCACCAGGCGCAGCTCACCCGGCGTCGCCAGCATGATGCGGTCGAAGGATGCTACCGCCACCTCCTCGGTCACGATGCGTCCAGAGCCGGTGATCGCACCGGGCAATGTAACCCACCCTGCCGCCAGAGCGACAGCAACCACCACGAACGCTGTCAGCCAAAACAAAAGCCATTTCATTGTTGCCTCCTTGTGTGAATGTGTCTGATTATTACTGATTTCTAGGCAGAGTTTTCATGTTTTCAGTGTTGCGTGCGATGTGTCGGAATCCTTCACGCAACACGTCATACGCAACACTGCGCTCATAAAATATCAACCTGGAAATCATTAACTGTTGTTGATCTGCACGAGCGTTGATCCGCACGGAACCGTTGTGTTCCAGGCATTGTCGCTACTTCACGACCGGCAGCACGTTGACGGCGACATTGAAGCGCAGGTCTGCCGATGCTGCCCACCCGCTATAACCGCCGGGCAACGCCACCTTCACCCACACCCCGCCGGCGTCGCGTCCTGACACGCTCATCGGCTGGCAGCGATCAACGCGTGTGACGCGCGTTGCGCCCGCGTCTGCATCGACGAGAATGTCTGACGCCGCAGCCGTCACGATCGCCACCGGCTCTGTTACCGCCAGGATCGACGCATCGCAGCCAGCGAGCAGGTCGGGCGTCGGCGTGATCATGGCGGCGGGCAGATGATAGGTCACCGTCGCCAGCGTCTGATTGCGGACTGGGTCGATCACTGCCAGCACGAGCTGATCCTCGACGACGGCGGCGTTTGTACCGGGCCAGACAGTCGGCAGCGGTGCGTTGACAATAAAGGCGCCATCGCCATCGACGCTCATCCACGCCAGGTCAGCGTCATTGAGACCGGTGTTGGGCACGCCCATGCGCACCCGCAGCGCGGCATGGGCAGGGAAGTTGCGCCCGATGAGTGTGACCGTCTGCAACGGCCCGTGATCCGGCTCAACCCTCAGCTCCGGCGTCGGTTCAGCAGGCGGCTGCGCTGGGGTCGCCACTGTCATCGCTGAGGTCGCCGCCGCCGCCGAGCATCCGATCAGGAGGGCGGCGATCAGCACAAACGTCGCCAGTTGCACCAACCCGCCTGTTCTCAACGCGGCGCCAGGCTTCTCATAGGTTGGAATATGTAGCGGCAAACTAAATGCATTGAAGGGAATCATCTCCTCGCTCCTTTCTGTGCTTCCATCGTTTGGCACGCAACCCGTAAGCTGTTGTCGTGTCTGACGTTGAGTCTAGCCGGTGCGGGCGCAGCTGGCGTCACCCGCCTGGGGGATTGCAGCGGGGGAGAAATCACCCTGCCAACATCCCCCGACCGAGGGATGCTGCGCGCCCGCCGCCGTGCCATGATGACGCCATGCAGACACACACGCGCACACTCACCCACTCCATCATCTGTTCGATTGGTCTACGCGGAGCGTTGGATCGTGATTACGCAGGCTGGTTCGCCGATCTGGAGATTCGCCCGTTCGCAGACGGGGCGGTGGAACTCTGCGGCGAACTGGCGGATCAAACGGCGTTGTTGGGGGTGTTGCTGCGCGTGCACAACCTCAATCTAGACATCTTGTGAGTCAGCACAACGCTGAACATCGGTCGTGGTCGCTGATATCCGGGCTGTCCTCAACCCAAAGGAGATCGCAAATGAGTAGCCTGCGCCTGTCGCCAACCCTCGCATCGCATTCCGGCGTGCTTGTAGTTGCACCTTTTGCAATGATTTTTGCTCGTTTTGGCTTGGCTGTGACCTTCCAGGCGCTGACAGCCGGGGTGCTGTGGTTACAAGGCGCTGCGCAGCCCTGGCAGGCGGCGGCGCCCTGGTGGACGGTCTACGCATAGTCACAAAGTGACTGGCGAATTCAGCGTACGCCCACCTGAAAATGCAGAGCGATCCGGAATATGCATCAATCGTCGCCGTAGATTGCACAGACGATGCGCGCAGGATATTCTGTAGCGTTGAAACTTCGCGCGTGTCACAGTGGCGCGCACCAGAATGAAAAGGAATCTATGAGCACGCTTCAAATCATCGCTCTTCTCATCATCGTCATCACCTTAATTGGCGTCGCCGTCGGACGCTGGCCGTGGCTGCGCATGAACCGCGCCACGATCGCGCTGACCGGCGCCACCGCGCTGATCGCTATCGGCGCCATTTCGCTGGAGGAGGCCTACGCTGCGCTAGACCTGGACACGTTGACGCTGCTCTTTGCGATGATGATCATCAACTACAACCTGCGACGCGCTGGCTTTTTCCAGATTGTCGCCAATCGCGTCATCCATCATGCCCACACGTCGCGCCAGCTGCTGGCCTATGTCATCGTGGCGTCGGGCGTACTCTCGGCCATCTTCCTCAATGACACGATCGTGCTGGTCTTTACGCCGTTAGTGCTCGACCTATGTCTGGCGCTCAACGTGCGCCCAATCCCTTACCTGGTGGCGCTGGTGACAGCGGCCAACATTGGCTCAGTGGCGACAATTATTGGCAACCCGCAGAACATGCTGATCGGCGTAGCCTCCGGGATTTCCTTCAACACCTTCACATTCTACCTGGCGCCGGTGGCGCTGGCGGGACTGCTTGTGATCTGGTTGGTCGTTATGCTCGTCTTTCGGCGCGACTTTGGCGAGCGGTTAGTCAAGGAGCCAAGCGTGCGGTTGCGCACCGAATCGGCGTTGTTGCGCAAGAGCATCTTTGCCACCGCTGTGATGCTGGCGGGTTTCATCCTCGGCTTCCCGATTCCGCTAGCCGCGCTGGTGGGAGCGGCGATCCTGCTCATCAGCCGGCGGCTGGAGCCAGAAGCCGTCTTCCGCGAAATCGACCTGTCACTGTTGGTCTTCTTTGGTGGACTGTTCATTGTCACCGGCGCCATCGAGAGCGTTGGCTTGAGCGACCAGCTCTTCCGCGTGGCGCGACCGCTGGCGGAGCAGGGCGTGGCGGCGCTCTCGCTTGTAGCCGTCGTGCTCAGCAACCTGGTTTCCAACGTGCCAGCGGTGTTGCTCTTCCGTCCCTACCTCCCAGCGTTTCCCAACCCAATGCAGGCGTGGCTCACGCTTGCCATGTCCACCACACTGGCAGGCAATCTGACGCTGCTCGGCTCGGTGGCAAACCTGATCGTGGCGGAGATCGCCTTCCGCCGCGACGTGAACCTGTCATTCACTGAATATCTGAAAGCCGGCCCGCTGATCACAGCGCTCAGCCTGACATTGGGGATCATATGGTTGACTTTCGTGTTTGGATGATCGCTATACGGGGGCTGTGACGTAAGCAATGAAGCGCTGCCACGCGCGTCAATCTCCAATCTCCAACCTCCCATGTTATGATCTCATGCCATGATCCAGGCGCTGACTTTCGACTTCTGGGACACGCTGGCCGCCGATGATTCCGATGAGCCGAAGCGGGCGCAGATGGGACTGCCATCTAAAGCCGATGAGAGGGTTGTGCTTTTTGTCGACCACATCATACGGCGCTACCCACACATCGAGCCGGACGATGCGGCGCAGGCCTATCGACAGGCAAACGCACGTTTCCGGGAAGAGTGGCGCAATCATCATCAGACGCCCAGCGTACACCGCCGCTTGAGTTACGCCTACGACTGTCTGGGCTTGACGGCGCCGCCGGGCAAGTATGCCGCCTTTTTGCATGAAGTCAACGAACTGGCGCGCGCCATCGAAACGATGGAGGTGCGCATCCCGCCGGACTTTGCCCCGCACGTGCACCCCACATTGGCTGCGCTGGCGCAACGCTACACGCTGGGCATCATCTCCGACACCATTCACACCACCGGACGCGGCGTGCGACAGTTGCTCTATCAGCATGATTTGCTGCAGTACTTTCGATTGTTCCTTTTTTCAGATGAAGTGGGCGAATCGAAGCCCTCTCCGCGCATCTTTCGCCGCGCCTCGCTGGAATTGGGCTTGCCTCCCCACATGATTGCCCACATCGGCGACCGCGAAGCCAACGACATCGCCGGGCCGCTGGCAGTGGGGATGCGCGCCATTTTATACACTGGCATCGTCGATCGTGGCAGCGCCAGCACGCGCGCGCACGCGGTCTGTCGCGACCTGCGCCAGTTGCCCTACATCGTACAGCGCATGTCATAAGAAGGGAATGATCGTGCCCAAGACTACCGTCGAGGTAGACCTCACACTTGCACCCATCTTTGCCGAACTGGCAGAACGCTTTGCCGCCGGCTTTCCCGTGTCAACGCCTGCGCCGCGCACGGTCGGTCGTGAGGCCGAGTTTCCCGTCGTGGCGGCGAGCGGTGAGGCCGTCGATGTCCGACGACTGTGGCAGGCGCTGCTCGCCAATCCACGCCTCGAACCGGAGTATGGCGCAGGCGCGCTCGGTCAGCGCGACTTCATCGTCGGTCTCAAAGGGCCAGATTTTTCGTACGCGCTCGAAGTGGGCGTTGGCACCATGGAGATCAGCACCAGACCGTGCCAGAACTTATTTGAAATTCAAGAGATCATGCAGGATGCTGTGTCACAGCTTGTCAGCGCGGCAGCGCGTGCAGGCTGGCGCGTGCTTGGCTACGGGGTGCAGCCGCTTAGCCCGCCCCATCTGCGCATTATGTCGCCCAAGCAACGTTACCTGAGCCTCTACCGTGCGATGGCTGACCCCTGGCTCTGGTACACCGTCACCGCCGCCGACCAGTTGCACGTAGCAATCGGGCGCGATGAGATGACGGCGATGCTCAACTATGGCAGCCTGATCACCCCGATCGTGATTGCGCTGTGCGCCAACTCGCCGGTCTACGCCGGCAGGGAAAGCCCCTACTGCAGCGCGCGCGAGGGCGTCATGGCCGCTATCCGCGCCAACGAGCACCGTCACGGCATGTTAGCGCGCCCGATGCGCGACGTTGCCGACTTCATTGAGACGATTGCCCAGGCTACCTACCTCATCGTGCGCGCTGGCGGCGAAATCGTACCTAGCTCGATTCCCTTCACTGAATATCTGCGGGCGCATGGCGCCGATTACGCCGCATTCCTCTTCCACGAGCACTACATCTGGAACAGTGCGCGGCTGCGCGCCGCCTACGGCACGTTGGAAATTCGCCCCGCCTGTCAGCAACCTTGGACGGAGACAATGGCGGTCGCTGCGCTCAACCTGGGGTTGGTCGAGGCACAGCCGATGCTTCACGCGCAAATCATCGAAGAGTTGGGCGACGACTATTGGGGGCGAATGCGCACATATCACCAGCAGGTGATCCGATACGGTCTGAATGCGCCGCAACCGCTCCCTGGCTTGTTGGGGCGCGCACTGGCGCAGGCAGAGGCTGCGCTGACGCAGCGCGGCTTTGGCGAGGAGCGCCTGCTTGCCCCGCTCTGGCGCCGACTCGAACGCCGGCAGAACCCGGCGCAACGGGCGCGTATCGTCTTCCGGCAGGACGGCATGGCGGGATTACTCAACCACGCCACGATTCGACCGGGCGAAGTCAAGCGGTGAACGACGCTCGCCACCCAGGTTCCTTACACGCAGCCGTGCGACGAGAGACTCACCGGGGCTTTTCCAGCACGCTTTATCGCCGTGATATAATGACTTGACCAGTCTGTTTCTGCGCCAAGCTGACCTGCTCGAAGGAATCGTACGCTTGGCCGATATATTGGCGACGATACATCGGCAGCAGCGTCGCGGGGTGCACAGATACTGGCGCACATTGCTGTCTTGCAAAAAGAGGCTCGACCCACATGGCTCGCTATATCGCCCTGACCTGTGAAGCATTAGCCCGCTCTGTCTACGCTGCCGCCGCCACTTCGCCGCACACCGTCACTGCACGCTTCTTTCGCCAGGGGCTGCACAACTCGCCCAAGAAGCTGCGCCACACCCTCCAGGACGAGATCGACGCCATTCAACCCGGCGAGTGCGATGCGATCTTGCTGGCGTATGGGCTATGTGGGACATCGACCGCCAACCTGATCGCCCGTCACACGCCGCTGGTGATACCGCGCGCCCACGACTGCATCACGCTCTACCTCGGCTCGCGCCAGCGCTACCAGGAGCAGTTCGAGCGTCACCCCGGCACCTACTGGTACAGCACCGACTACATGGAGCGGCAGGAGCCAGGTTCATCCGGCGGCTTGGGCGCGGGCATGGTCGATGACGCCGAGCAATACGAAAGCTGGGTCGAGAAGTACGGTCAGGAGACCGCCGACATGCTGCGCGAAGAGATGCGCGGCTGGATGAGCCATTACACGCGCGCCGCCTTCATCGACACCGGCCTCGGCGACGGGACGCAGTACGAACAAAAGGCGCAGGAAAAAGCGCAGGCGGAGGGCTGGACCTTCGAGCGCATCCCCGGCGACCGCCGCCTGATGACAGCGCTGGTGCATGGCGACTGGAATGAAGATGAGTTCCTCATTGTGCCGCCGGGTCACGCCATCAAACAGACCGGCAACGAAAGCATCATCAAAGCCGTGCCGGCGGCATAACTCCGGCACTTGCACTTTCGAACCACATCAGCAAATTTACACAGTTTTTTGGAGGCTTTACCCAAATGCAGTTGGCAAAACGACTCGAGAATCTTGGCACGGAGACCGCGTTTGCCGTCTCCGAAGCCGCTGCTGCCTGGCGCGCGCAGGGGCACAAAATCTACCCCTTCCACCTGGGCGACATCAACATTCCCACGCCGGCGAATATCGTCGCCGCGCAGAATAAAGCAATCGCCGACGGCAAGACCGGCTATGCGCCCGCCGCCGGTATTCCACCGCTGCGCGAAGCGCTGGCAGAGGTGGCAGGCGGTGAACGCGGCATCGCCTACACGCCGGAGAATGTCGCCGTGCAGCCAGGCGGCAAGCCGGTCGTCACCAAGTTCATCCAGGCGGTGATGGAGCCGGGCGACGAGGTGCTCTACCCCAGCCCTGGCTACCCGATCTACGAATCGCAGATCGACTACTTCCACGGGGTCGGCAAACCCTATCGCTATATCGAAACCGCCGACGGCTTCCAGATGGACATGGAATATCTGGAGTCGCTGATCACGCCCAAGACGCGCATCCTGATCTACAACAACTGTCAGAACCCGCTGGGCACAGAATCTTCAGCGGCGGAGATGGCGCACGTCGCTGAGCTGGCGATCAAACACGATTTGTGGGTGCTCTCCGACGAGGCGTATTTCGACGTGCGCTACTCCGGCAAGACGACCAGCATCGCCAGTCTGCCCGGCATGAAAGAGCGCGCGGTGATCCTCTACACCTTCTCCAAAAAGTACGCCATGACCGGCTGGCGGCTGGGAGCAGCGATCGGGCCGAAAGAGGTCGTGCAGGCGATTGCGCGGCTCAACACCAACGACGAATCGTGCACGACACACTTTGTGCAGTGGGCCGGCGTCGAGGCGCTGCGCGGCGACCAGAGCACAGCGCGCGCCAACGTCGAAATCCTGCGTGAGCGGCGCGACGCCACCGTCGAGATTCTGCGCCAGATCGACGGGATCGTCGTCCACAAACCCGAATCGACCTTCTACCTGTTCCCCAATGTGACCGGCGTGATGGAACGCCTCGGTTACGCCAGCGTGGCGGCGTTTGCCGACGCCGCGCTCAAGCACACCGGCGTCTCGTTCTGCACGCGCCTGCATTTTGGGCGTCCCCTCCCCAGCGAGACGGGCCATTACATCCGCCTCGCCTACTCCGGCATCGACACGCCGGACATCCGCGAGGGTTTGAGCATTTTCCGTGATTGGATCAACAGCGCCGCAAAAGGAGCCGCCGCATGAGCAAGCCACGCGTCTTTGTCACACGCATCATTCCCGACCGGGGTCTGCGCAAAGTGTTGGAGCAGACCGACGCCACGGTCTGGGAGGACGAACTGCCGCCGCCGCGTGCTGTTTTGCTGGAATGGGCGAGCCAGGCCGACGGGCTGTTGACGCTGCTCACCGATAAGATCGACGCCGAGCTGATGGACGCTGCGCCCAGGCTCAAGGTCGTGGCAAACTTCGCCGTCGGCTTCGACAACTTCGACGTGCCCGCCGCCACGCAGCGCGGCATCCTGATGACCAACACGCCCGGCGTGCTGACCGACACCACCGCCGACCTGGCGTTTGCGCTGTTGATGGCGTGCGCACGGCGCATTGTTGAGGGGCGCGATTACGCCAAAAACGGTCACTGGCGCACGTGGGGCCCGATGCTGCTGATGGGGCAGGACATCCACGGCGCCACGCTGGGCATCGCCGGCATCGGGCGCATCGGGCTGGCGATGGCGCGGCGCGCGGCCGGCTTCAACATGCGCATCCTCTACCACGACGCCATGCGCAGCGAAGTCGCCGAAAAGGAACTGGGCGCCATCCCCGTGAGCAAGGAGGAGTTGCTGGCGCAGTCTGACTTCGTGTCGCTGCACGTACCGCTGACGCCGGAGACGCGCCACTACATCGACGCCGCCGCGCTCAAGCAGATGAAGCCCAACGCGGTGCTGGTCAACACGTCACGCGGCCCCGTTGTCGACACGATGGCGCTCTACGAGGCGCTCAAAGCCGGGCAGATTTTCGCCGCCGGTCTGGATGTCACCGACCCGGAGCCGCTGCCTGCCGACCATCCGCTCTACACGCTCGACAACGCGCTGATCGTGCCGCACATCGCCAGCGCCAGCTTCGAGACGCGCAGCAAAATGGCGGAGATGGCCGCCGACAACCTGCTCGCCGGGCTGGCCGGCAGGCTGCCGCCGAACTGTCTCAATCCTGAGGCGATGAAGTGACGTGCCCGCATCTAACCTGCCTGCCTACCAGCGCACCGCAGCCGAGGTGGTCGCCGAGCTAGGCAGCGACCCTGTACGCGGCCTGACGACCGCTGAAGCGCAACAACGTTTGCGGCGGTATGGTCTCAATCAGCTCGAGACCGTGCCGCCACAGCCGCGCTGGCGACGCTTTCTGGCGCAGTTCAGCAACCCGCTTGTGCTGCTGCTGCTGGCCGCCACCATCATCTCGGTGCTCGCCTGGCTGCTCGAAGGCGCCGAGGGGTTGCCCTATGAAGCGATCGCCATCATCGCCATCGTCATCCTCAACGCGCTGATCGGCTTCTTCCAGGAAGAACGCGCCGAAGCCGCGGTCGAGGCGCTCAAACGGATGACCACCGCAACAGCCACCGTGCTGCGCGATGGTCGTCCGCAACAGATTCCTTCCCGCGAGCTGGCGCCCGGCGACATTCTGCTGATCGAGGAAGGCAACGCCATCACCGCCGACGCGCGCCTGCTGGAGGTGACCTCGCTGCAGATGGCCGAAGCGGCCCTGACCGGTGAAAGTCAACCGGTGACCAAGACAGTTGCCCCCATTCCCGACGCAGTGGGGCTGGGCGACCGCACCAACATGATCTTCAGTGGCGCCGTGGCGACGTTTGGGCGTGGCCGCGCCATCGTCACCGCCACTGGCATGGCGACGGAGATGGGCAAGATCGCCGGCTTGATGCAGGCGACGCCCGAAGAAAAGACGCCGCTCACGCGCGAAATCGACGACGTGGGGCGCAAATTGGGGCTTGGCGTCATTGCCATCGCCGTCGTGATTATCGCGACAATTCTGCTGGTGGATCGGGTGATGACCTTTGCCGGCATCGTGGACACCCTGGTGCTCGGCGTGTCGCTGGCGGTTGCGGCCGTGCCCGAAGGCTTGCCAACCATCCTCACCGTTGTCCTGGCGTTGGGTGTGCAGCGCATGGCGCAGCGCAACGCCATCATACGCAAGCTGGCCGCCGTCGAGACACTGGGCGCAGCCTCGGTGATTTGCACGGACAAGACAGGCACGCTCACCAAGAACGAGATGACCGTGCGCACCGTCGTCACACCGTCGGGGCGCGTCGATCTGACCGGCGCCGGTTATGCCCCGATAGGCGAGATGCTCCAACACGGGACAACACAGCCCGTGACCGATGCGGTGCTGCGCAATGAGGTATGGCGCACGCTCCTCGGAGGCGCCCTTGCCAACAACGCCGTGTTGGAGGAGAAAAATGGCGTCTGGACGATCCAGGGCGATCCAACCGAAGCGGCGTTGCTTGCGGCGGCGCGCAAGGTCGGTCACAGCGTGGAAAGTTTGGAGCGTCGTTTCCAGCGCGTGGGCGAGGTGCCCTTTTCCTCGGATCGCAAGCTGATGAGCACCGTCCAGGCAGACCTCGAGCAAGCCGCCACATTGGCGGTGGTGGTCAAGGGCGCTCCCGACATCCTGCTGGCGCGCTGCACGCACGAGCGCGTCGGCGACGAAGTCAAGCCATTGACGCCCGTCCGTCGCACAGCCATCCTGAGCCAGGTGGAGATGCTGGCGGCAGAGGCATTGCGCACACTTGGCATCGCCTATCGCCGCATCGCCGAAGCACACTATGATGCAGCCGACGAGTCCCTGGAATACGACCTAGTTTTGCTTGGCATCGTCGGCATTATCGACCCACCCCGGCCAGAGGCGCGGGCAGCCGTCGCCACCGCCCAACGAGCAGGCATCCGCGTGATCATGATCACCGGCGACCATCCGGTGACGGCGGCCACTATCGCCAGCGAGCTAGGGATCATCGCCCCGGGTGCGTCGGCTCTCACCGGCGTTGCGTTGGAACAGATGGATGAGGCGCAGTTGTTGATGGCGGTGCGCACACACTCGGTCTATGCGCGCGTCAGCCCGGAGCACAAACTAAGCATCGTGAAAGCGCTGCGCGCAGATGGGCACGTCGTAGCCATGACTGGCGATGGCGTCAACGACGCCCCTGCGCTGAAACAGGCCGACATCGGCGTGGCCATGGGCATCACAGGCACCGACGTCGCCAAAGAGGCGGCGGACATGATCCTCACCGATGATAACTTTGCCACCATCGTCGCCGCCATCGAAGAAGGGCGCGCAATCTTTGACAATATCCGCAAGTTCCTGCGCTATCTCATTTCATCGAACATCGGCGAAGTGCTGACGATGTTTCTAGGCGTGCTCTTTGCCGGCTTCATCGGCCTGACTGCAGAGGAGAGCGCTTCCTTCATCGTGCCGCTGTTAGCGACACAGATTCTGTGGATCAATCTGCTCACCGACGCTGCGCCAGCACTGGCTGTCGGCGTTGATCCTGCCGATCCGGGGGTGATGACGCGCGCGCCGCGCCCTCGTGGTGATCGCGTCATCAACCGGGAAATGTGGCTGGGCTTCGGCTTGATCGGCCTGGTCATGGCGTTGGTCTCGCTGACCGTCATGGACATTGCCCTACCCGGTGGCATAGTTTCCGGCGAGAAGGACATGGTCTTTGCGCAGACGCTGGCATTCACCACGTTGGTCTTTTGCCAATTGTTCAATGTCTTCAATGCCCGGTCGGATGACGCCAGCGCCTTTCATTTCCTCTTCTCGAACGGGTTGCTGTGGGGGGCGGTCGGGGTGTCGGTGGCGTTGCAGGTCGCCGTTGTCTACGTTCCATTTCTCAATGCTGCCTTCGGCACCACACCACTTGGCTGGCAAGATTGGGCGCTGTGCATCGGTATGGCAAGCCTGGTGCTCTGGGTGGATGAAGTCAGGAAGCTGATCCTGCGGGCGCGCGTCCACACAGGGCGACGCAAGTCGGTGCGTGCGCCTGCGCCATAACATCTGGAAACATCCGCGCCCACAGATGAAGACCGTAGCGCTCCCTCTACGCTACAACTTTGACAGCCTGCAAGTCACCCAACTATAATGCCGAAGATTTTGCTCAAACCGCGGAAGACATAAACAGACAAGGTGCGTGAACGATGGCGGAAGTACAGACCCTGCGCAAGGGCAGCATTTTTGAGGAAGACGGCCAGCTCTGGCGAGTGCTGGAGTACCAACACATCAAAGTAGCGCGGGGAGGGGCGACGATCCGGCTGAAGGTGCGCAACCTGCGCACGGACGCAACTGTCGAGCGCACCTACAGCAACGGCACGCGTCTCAACGACGTGGAATTAGATAAGGCCAATGTGCAGTATCTCTACACCGATGGCGAACTCTATCACTTCATGAACACCGACACCTTTGAGCAGATTGCGCTTGGCTCAGAATTCATGGACGATGTCAAGGATTACCTGCTAGAAAATGCCGTCGTCAGCATGGAGTTCTATGAAGGCGAACCGATCTCGCTCAAGCTGCCAACCGCCGTGGATTTGCGCGTGGTATGGGCCGAGGCCGCCATTCAGGGCGATACAGCCAACGCGCCAACCAAGACGGTTGAACTGGAAACAGGGTTGCGCACGCAAGTGCCCATGTTTGTACAGGAAGGTGACATCGTGCGCGTAGACACGCGTGACGGCGCCTATGTCACGCGTGTCAAACAGTAACCAGCGGGGTTACTCACGGAGAGACGTTGTGCAGCGACGTTGTGCAGCGACGTTGTGCGGCGAGGTCTCTTTTTTGCCGAATTCCATACTGTTCGCTATACTGCATGACACAATCAGCCGTTGTAGCTCAGCCGGTAGAGCGGCGCACTCGTAATGCGCAGGTCGAGAGTTCGAGTCTCTCCAACGGCTCTCGATAAATAAATTCATGAAAGAGTCCATCAGGCAACGCACGATGGACTTTTTGTTGCCTTACGCCCATCAGATGATCGACGTCACACAGAGCGCCCCCTGCAGGATTCGAACCTGCGACCCACTGCTTAGAAGGCAGTTGCGCTATCCTCTGCGCTAAGGGGGCGAGTTCGTCCAGATTGTAATGGAGGGTGCAGGCTTCGTCAAACCCTGTCGCTGCGCGTGAAGCATCCCCTTGCCCCTGTGACGCCCCAATTTGCTCGCAACGCCAGCCTCGTGCAAACTAGCAGCATGAAGATAGATTGGCGCTTTGGGTCACAACGCAGGCGCTGGCTGCTGTTGTTGCTATTGTTGCTGGCAGGCTGTAGCCAGGAAGCGACGACGCGTTCCGAGTTCATCTTTCCCACCCCGACGCCTACACCGTTCGGCTTTCTGGCTGGCACGCCGCAGCCAGGCGGGCAGTGGGTGCGCGCCATCACTGCCAACCCGCAAAACTTCAATCCAATCCTGGCCGCCGACCGCGCCAGCGTCGCAGTGCACGCCATGCTCTACCCGGCGCTCGTGCGGCAGGACCCGATCACTGGGCAATATGGCGCCGCCAACGCCATGGCGGAACGGTGGGATGTCGCGCCCGATGGCCGCACATGGACCTTCTATTTGCGCCCTGGCGTCACCTGGAGCGATGGCGACCCGGTCGATGCCAACGACTTCAAATTCACCTATGACGCCATCAAGATTAGCGCTGTCGACTCTCCCTATCAACAGTTAGCGACGCCCATCGAAAGGATTGAAGTCGTCAACCCGCTGACGGTGCGCGTCACCTTTGCCGAAGCGCGCTGCGACGCGCTCGAATTGCTGCGCGTTGGCTGGCTGCCAGGCCATCGCTACGCAGCTGACTTTAGCGACATCACCAGCAATTTTTTTAATCAAGACCCAGACATCAGCGCCGGCCCCTTTATTTTCCAGAGCTGGATACCTGGCGAAAACGTCGTACTGCAGCGCAACAGCCGTTACTGGCAAGGCGCGCCATTGATGGAACGCATGATCTTTCGCATCGTGCCCGACGCCAACCAACGGCTGGAAATGCTGCTGGCAGGCGAACTGGACGAAACGCCGCTGACGCCGGATCAACTTACCAGCCTGCTCGATGCACCGGCCATCAAAACTTTCAGCGCCACGATGGACGCCTATGACTTTCTCGCCATCAATCTTGCCAACCCCACCGCGCCGCAGCGCGGCTTGACCGATGCAGGCGCATTCCAGTTTCAAGACCCGCACCCGATCCTGGGCGATGCAGTCGTGCGCGCAGCCATGGCGCACGCCATCGACTATCGCGGCATCGTCAGCGCCATCTATCTGGGGCAGGCTTACCCGCTGGCAGCCAATGTGTTACCGATCACACCGTGGGCCTTCGATGCCACGCTTGAACCATTGACTTACAACCCTGACCTGGCGCGATCAATGCTGGAAGAAGATGGCTGGATCGACACCAACCGCAACGGCATCCGCGAAAAGGATGTGCGTTCATTACGCCTCACCCTGAACATTCCCGACAACAACCCCTATTACGCCCGCATCGCCGCCACCATTGAAGACCAACTCAACGCTGTTGGCTTTGACATCATCACCCAGCCGCTCGACGTGACGACGTTCATGCGGCAGTTACTCGGCCAACGCTTCGACCTGGCGATCAGCGGCTGGACGAACATCGGGATCGATCCCGATGACACGGAATTATGGACTGCAGCAAATGACCGCCCAGGCAGCGGCTTCAACTTCACCAGCTATCAGAACGCACGTCTCGAAACGCTCCTGGCGCAGGGACTGACGACGCCGGGTTGCCAGCCGCAAGATCGAGCGCCATTCTACCGAGAAATCCAACAAACATTGCATGACGATCTACCCTACATCTTTCTAGCCGGCATCGTGGAGAATATCGGCTATACATCGCGTTGGGGCGGGCTGACGCCCGGCCCATGGGACTTCTATCATAACGTCCAAAGCTGGTATCGTTTTCCATAGCTGCGCGCCCCATGACGAACACTCCACCGGACGCCACCATCTCTCCCACGCCACAAGCGCAGCCCGACGCGTTGGCTGACGCCGATGCAATGGATCGCGAATGGCTCACATCGCTGTTGCGCCCACTACTGGTTGTGAGCATGGTCAGCATGATCGACATCGTGCTGCTGGCCTTCCTGCGCCAGTATGCGCCAGATATGGCCGCAGCCGTGCGCTGGAGCATCGTCGGGATGGGCATCCTTGCCGCCATCATCGGCTGCACAACCACGAGCTGGCTGGCGCTGCCAGCCCAGCGGTTGCGCCGCTCGGCTGGTTATCGCCTGGCCGAAATTTTCCTGCTGGTGGCAGCAACACGCGCCCTGCTTTGGCTGGCGGACGGGACGCTGCCCAGCCCCATTGCCATGCTCAACGACCCGGCTGGCGTCTTTGCCGACGGCGCTTTTCTTTTTGCACTCATCGTCGTTCTCTTTACCTGGTACGCCGCCATCGACTTTACCGACGACCTGATGCAGATGGCGCTCCAGCCGGATGAACTCTGGATCAACCGCCGCGCCAACATACGGTTTGCCGACTCGGCGCGCCCGGCGCCAACCAACCGTGCACAGCTTCTACGTGGCTTTGTTGCACGCTGGGTCGGTTGGGGAATCTTGCTAATCCTGATTGCCTCGACGCTGCGCATGGGAATCACGCGGCCAAACTTCTGGGCGTTGGGCCGCCTGGATGTTGAACCAATGGTGGTGGGCGCCGTCCTGACATACTTTCTGATCGGGCTGTTGTTGATCAGCCAGGGGCAGTTGGCTGTGTTGCGTGCACGCTGGACGCTGGATCGCCTGCCGACCGCGGCGGCCATCACGCGCAACTGGCCGGTTTACACCCTGTTGGTGATTCTGCTTTTTGCCGTTGTGGCGGCATTCTTGCCTCTCGGCGACACCTATCTACTCTCCGTCGTGCTGGCGACGATCCTCAATGCGCTCTTTGCGTTGGTCTATCTGATCTTCCGCCTGGTCACAGTGGCGTTCCTGATGCTACTTTCCCTGCTGCCCTTTGCGACCCCGACGCCGGCGGAAGCGCCACCACCGCCGCCCGCGCAGAATCTCCTCGAATCACCGCCGGAAACGTTGGTGATCCCGCCCTGGGTGGGCGGGGCGTTCTTCTGGCTGTCGGTGGCGCTGCTGCTAGGCTACGCAGCCTATTTCTATTTCAGCGATAAGGAAACCTCGTTGCGCTGGCTGCGCCAATTTTGGGGACGCCTGGCGGCGCAGTGGCGCTTGCTCTTTGGCGCGGCGCAGCGTTGGTACGTGCAGCGTCGGCCAGGCGTCAGTGACCGGGCCGGGGGGACGTCCAGGTCATCGCCTCTGTTGATGCGTCGTCTATTGCCATGGCTTCTACTCAACCCCAATCAGCGTGTTCGCTTGCTCTACTTTCAGTTGCTGGCAGCCGCCGAGCAAGATGCGACCGCTCGCCAGCCAGCGGAAACGCCAGATCGCTTTGCGCCGCGCTTGGAAACAGCCATCGACGCCGCCGAGGAAGAGGCCAACGCAATCGAGCGCCTGACCGCAGCATTTGTCGATGTGCGCTATGCCGGGAGCACCATCAGCGTCGCAGAGAGTGAACAATTACGGCAAAGTTGGGAACATTTACGCGCCGCGTTTGCGCCGAAAGGCACAGAAAAGCCCAAGCCGTAAAGTTGCTTGACGGTGCTTTATGTCGCTGATATAATCTGAATGCAATTGTACTCCCATGCGGATCGCCGTTCAGCCAGCGGTGCACGTTGCCGATGATGCACGTTGCCGATGATGCACGTTGCCGATGATGCACGTTGCCGATGATGGCGGTATCGCACCACACTGTGAGGTTGTTGTAGATGTCTGAGGCAGAAAACATGGAGACCGCACCAGGCGGCGACCAGCAAAAGTCATCCGACCTGGCGTTGTTCGAGCAGTATTTGAGCGAAGGGATCGATCTGGACATGCCCGGTCGCGGAGATTTACGCGAGGGCGTTATTGTGGAGATCCGTCCCACGGAGCTGTTGGTCAACGTTGGCAGCAAACGGGATGGCGTCGTCCCGCAATCCGACCTGGCAAAGCTCGACCCCGAATTCGTCAAGAACCTGCGCGAAGGGCAGACGGTCGATGTCGTAGTCGCCAGACAGCCGGAGGATGACAGCGTGTTCTTGCTGAGCATCGCCGACGCGCAACAAAAGCGGGACTGGCTGATCGCCGAGCAGTTGCTTGAAAGCGGCGAGATCACCACGCGCAAGGTGGTTGGCTTCAACAAAGGTGGGCTGACCGTCGAATTTAATCATCTGCGCGGCTTCGTTCCCGCCTCGCATGTCATCGATATGCCACGCAATCTTAGCGAAGATCAGCGCCGCGATGAATTCGAGGGATATATCGGTCGCGAAATGCGCCTCAAGGTGATCGAAGTCGATCCCAAACGGCGACGACTGGTCATGTCGCAGATGTTGGCTGAACGCGAATATCGCTCAGCGCAGCGCGAGCAGTTGTTCAAACACTTGGCAGTTGGCTCCGTCGTCACAGGCGTAGTGCGCAGCATGCGTCCCTTCGGCGCCTTCGTGGACATTGGCGGCGTCGATGGTCTCCTTCATGTCAGCGAAATTGGCTTTGGCAACATCAACCACCCACGCGACGCCCTGCAAATTGGTCAGGAGATCGAGGTGCAGGTCATCCGCATGGACGCCGAAAACCAGCGCGTGGCGTTGAGCCGCAAACGGCTGCTGGCAAACCCGTGGGATGCCATCGAACAACGCTATGCCGTGGGGAGCATCGTGCCAGCCACAATCACGCGGTTAGCAGACTTTGGCGCCTTTGCCGAACTGGAGCCAGGCGTTGAAGGCTTGATCCACATCAGCGAGTTGGCAGACATCGCCGTGGCGGAACCGCTCAAGACGGTGCACGCTGGCGACAAGGTCATGGTGAAGGTGTTGCGCGTCGATCCGAAGCGCCAACGCATCGGCCTCAGCATTCGGCAGGCCAGCGAGACGCCACAGGCGTAACTGCTACCGACAACACCAGCATTCAGCAACAAAGGAACGGGTTTCAACGGAGACCCGTTCCTTTTCTTGCCAGCACGGTGCAGGCTTCTGCCAGCACTCTGGAGACATATGATCAAAGCTATCATCTTCGATGTTGGCGGCGTATTGGTGCGCACAGAGGACCCAGCACCGCGCCGTGCGTTGGAAATCCAGCTGGGGCTGCAACCTGGCGCCGCCGAAGCCCTGGTTTACAACAGCGAGAAGGGGCAACAGGCGCAGCGCGGCGTCATCACATCGCAAGAGTTATGGCGCTGGATTCAAGGACACTTTCACCTGGATGATGCAGAGCTTGCCAGCTTCCGCCGGCAGTTTTGGGGCGGCGACCGCTTGAATACGCCCCTGCTGGGGTTGGTGCGTGCGCTGCGTCCACACTACCAAACGGCGATCATTTCCAACGCCATGGATGACCTGCTGCCCACGTTGACCGAGGTCTACCCGCTGGCAGACGCTTTCGACGTGATCGTCGGCTCCGCCTATGAAGGCGTCATGAAACCGGCGCCAGAGATTTTTCTGCGTACACTGGCGCGGCTTGGACGGCAGCCAGAGGAAACCATTTTCATCGACGATTTCGCCCACAATGTCGCTGGCGCACAGGCGGTGGGCATGGCAGCCATCCATTACACACCAGAGCTTGACGTTGCCGCGGCGCTGGCGGCGTATGGCGTCATCCCGTAACCCAACAAAGCCGTATGAATGTCTCAAGCTGCACCGGCGCGCCATTCTGCACTGCGCTGCGCCTCAGGCCAGGGCAAGTTCCCGCACCCCGACTTCGTCATATACGGCTGCAATCCGCTCAGCGATGATGGACCAATCATAATCGCGGGCGTAATGAGTAGCGTGGTATGACAGCTGCTGCCGCAGCGCCTGATCGTTGAGCAGGTTTGCGATACGCTGCGCCAGCGCCTGCGCATCGCGACGCGGCACCAGGAAGCCATTGTAACCATCGCGGACGACATAAGCCAGGCCCCCAACCTCTGAAGCGATCACCGGCGTGCCCATAGCCATCGCCTCCAGCGCCACCATGCCAAAACTCTCGTAGTGTGAAGGCATCACGACCATCTCGGCGGCGGCGTAGTAATAGGGCAACACGTGCTGATCTCTGGCGCCGGCGAAGGCGACCAGATCATCCAACCCCAGCTCCGCACACATGCGCTGCAGGCGCTCCATCTCCTCGTCGAGGGTGTCCGCCCATGGGTTGCCGCCGATGATCGTCACGCAGGTGTCGCTCAGATCGGTAATATGGCGCGCTTTGAGCAGTGCGATCGCCTCCAGCAGTGTATCGATGCCCTTGAGCGGCTCGATCCGACCAGCGAAGAGAATATTCTTGCGCTGCGGCGGAATGCCGATCATCTGCTTGGCCGTGAGTTGCGGGATCGGGTGAAAGTGCGCCAGGTCAACGCCAGGCGGCACGATGGCGATCTTTTCACGCGGCGCATCGTACAGCCGCACCAACTGCTCCACTTCAGCGGGTGTGGCGGCAATCAAGCGGTCTGCGATCTGCACCACGTGCGCTTCACCGTCGAGCCGGTTTTGCGGTGCGCGCTCGCTAAGGTCGCGGGCGATCTGATTCTTCATGTGACCGAGGGTGTGGAACATCTGCACAATCGGCGCGCCGCCCCACGCGCGCGCTAGCGCTTCCGCCGCTAGCCCCGACAACCAGTAATGGCTGTGGATCACGTCGTAGTGCAGCCCTTCACGCGTCGCAAAGTCGCGAATATTATCGACAAACTCATCGACGTAGCGTTCCGTTTCATTGACCGGAATCGGGCGCTCCGGGCCGGCAGGAATATGCATCACGCGTGCACCAGGGCCAAGATCGTGCACAACGCGCGGCGCACAGTCATCCTGTGACCGTGTAAAGACATCGACGGCGATCCCCATCCTTGCCAGTGCGCGGCTAAGGTCACGCACATAGACATTCATGCCGCCGGTCTTCTTGCCTCCTAGCATTGCCAGCGGGCAGGTGTGATAACTGATCATGGCGATACGCAGCGGCGGACGGTCAAGCGATGATGCAACGTTCTGCAGCGGATTGTTTAACACGGTCGAGCCTTTCTCTTTGGACAAGGAGATAAGTTCGCTACAATACTCTTCCTTTTCTATCAAAGCTTTCAAATCCAGTCTGTAATGTCACCAACGCACGCATGATGAGCAACCTTATTGACGCCTACGATGCCATCTATCTGGCGCCCCATCTTGACGACGCCGCGCTTTCTTGCGGTGGGCAGATTGCCAGCCTGACGCGCGCCGGCCGACGCGTCCTGATCGTGACGGTGATGGCCGGCGACCCGCCAACCGATGCCGAGAACGACTACATCCGCAGCCTGCACGCTCGCTGGGAGTTGGAGCGCGACGCCGCTGCGCAGCGCCGCGCCGAAGATATCGCTGCCTGTGCGCTCCTCGGCGCTGACTATTTACACTGGGCGATCCCTGACTGCATCTATCGGCTGCATCCCGCTGACGGCCGGCCGCTCTACATTTCGGACGATGACATCTTTGGCGACGTGCATCCCGCCGAGCGACCGCTGATTGAGGAGATTGCCCGCCTGCTGCATACATTGCCAACCTGCACTCGCTGCTATGCGCCGCTGACGGTGGGTCATCACGTCGATCATCTGCTCGTAGCAGCGGCGGCGCGGCGCGCTGTGGGAGAGCGCCTGCTCTTCTATGAGGATTATCCTTATGCACAGCAACCTGGCAAGCTGGCTGCGGTCGTGGGCGAGCCGCCAACCGGTTGGGAAATGCAGGTGCTCACCTTGTCGTCAGCCGATCTCGATGCCAAGATTGCAGCGATCCTGGCCTTTCGCTCGCAGCTCAGCACCTTCTTCACCGACCGCGCCGACCTGGAACGGCAAGTCAAAGGTTATGCGGCGTCCGTTGGTGGTGAGCGGGTCTGGCGAGAGACAGAGGCGCAAGGGAGATAGCCCAGATCGAAGGCGTATGGCGCCAGCACCGTAGATGTGTACGCCCGGCCGCAGCAGTTGTTTGGCGCTATCGACACACCGACTCAAGACAATCTCGATACACTGCCATCTACGATTCAACAGGCGCCATAGGCATTTCTAGTTGTCGTTGAGGGGTAAATATAGTAGTAATGAACCAAAGGAGGTGTAGTTTGTCTGATCTGAGGGGAAAATGCCAACAGGGTTATCCGGCGTCGCGCCGCATATCTGCGCGCAGCGCTTCGTTCAACGGCTGGCCGCTGCAGCCGCGCCGCCGAATCGGCGGCGTCGGCTGCAGCGGCGGGTTGGGCGGCAACCCTATAACTGAAACTTCACTGGAAATGCACACTGTTCACTCAAAGATACCAAGTATGTCCCAGCGATCTTTCCATTGCTCAAGCCTACTCTCGTCTATCGAGTGGTGCGTCGAGTCTGGGTTCCCGGGGCGTATTCCGCCGTGCTTGTTTAAATAGGCTTGGTGTGCCTTGTGGATATCGTCCTTTATCCCTGTGTGTCTATAATCAGTGAGACACGACCGACGCCGAAATTAGTGTAGAATCAGG